>Ga0187844_10000247_pt1 | contig 41209 bp, 37 predicted proteins | sample SpaLakP09_SKY_50_FD_134517 | JGI IMG/M metagenome (GOLD analysis project Ga0187844, IMG submission 134517) | Oligotrophic lake water microbial communities from Sparkling Lake, Wisconsin, USA - SP09_SKY_50 | ecosystem: Environmental > Aquatic > Freshwater > Lake | place: USA: Sparkling Lake... | reverse complement strand
TTATTAATTTTTTCATTAATACATATTAATTCGTAATACTTAAAATTAAAAGTTCTAATTAAATCATAACATAATGGATGATATTATTGATATTTCTAGTTTAAGTGAAAATTTGGATAATGTTTCACCAATTAAATTATCAAATAGTTCATGTGGTGGTGGTTTGGAATTATTAATGAACGAAAAAATAAAAGATAATTCAAAAAATATAGAAATGGAAGATATTCATAATTTAGAAAATGAATTAAATAATTTAACAGAAGATACTATTCATATTGGAAATGAAAAATCATTTAATTTAAAAAGTGATTTATTCAATACAAAAACAATAAATACTTCTCATGTTAAATTTGAAGATAATAAAGAAGAGAATATAAATTTAGGTAAATCAACCGCTTCTACTGAAACTGATAATAAAACATGGGATGGATTTTCAAAGTTTAATAATATACCATTTAATCCTGATAAACAAATTCCACAAACTCCTAAAATGTCAAAAGAAGAATTATTAAAAGAAAAATTTAAATTCTTACGAAAATTAGAATCTTTAGAAGCAAAAGGTGTCACATTAACAAAAAAATATACAATGGAATCTTCTTTAATGGAAATGCAAGGAGAATATGAAATGATTATGGAAGAAAAAACTAAGCAAAATTCTATTAAATTTCAAGGAAATATGTTAATGGCATGTATCAATGGTATTGAATTTTTAAATAGTAAATTTGACCCTTTTGATATTAAATTAGATGGATGGAGTGATCAAATTAATGAAAATCTTAATGATTATGATGACATTTTTTCTGAATTACACGACAAGTATAAATCTAAAGCATCTTTGGCACCTGAATTGAAATTATTATTTCAGTTAGGTGGAAGTGCAATGATGATTCATATGACAAATACATTATTTAAATCTTCTATGCCTGGAATGGATGATATTTTAAGACAAAATCCTGATCTAATGAAACAATTCCAAACAGCCGCTGTTAATTCTATGGGTCAAAATAGTCCTGGATTATCTGGATTTATGAATAATGTATTCAATAATGATAGACCACCACCACCACCAATGTCTACATCCAGCAGACCTGGAAATAACTCTAGCACAATGGGTTCAAATGATTATAGTAGATTCTCTACAAATAAACCTATCTTTGATGATGGAATTAATTTTAGAGAAAATTATGATTCTGTTGATAAACGTGTTGAAATGAGAGGACCTAGTGATATATCAGATATTCTTTCTGGTCTCAAAACTAAAACAATTAATATTCAAGAAAATAGTGAAAGAAGAGAAAATGATAATAGCACAATAAGTATTGCCGATTTGAAAGATTTACAAAATGATGGAAATATGCCTAAGAGAAGTAAACGAAGACAAAGATCAGACAAAAATTCAATTAGTCTTGATATTTAAATTAAATAATAAATTGCAATTTATTATTTAATATTATTATTTATCGTTGATATAAATTTTATCGTTGATATAAATTTTATCGTTGATATAAATTTTATCGTTGATATAAATTTTATCGTTGATATAAATTTTATCGTTGTGATAATCTTGGCGACGATAATGAAGTTTTTATTGGTTCTTTTTTATTTTCTTCATTTATTTTGAATAATGTTTTCCACGCTTTTATTATATTACTATAATTTTCTTCACATTTCATCGACACCTTTTTACCAACTGTGATATCTTTTCCTTCATATAATTCTAATTTAATTGGAACTATATACGCTAATGTATTCATTAACATTTTTTGTTTATCACTTGAACTAGGTTTTTGTAATAAATTATTTAATAACGATTGATTCATTAATTTCTCTATATCTTCTCTTTGAGAACCACCTGTTGTTGTTGGTGTAGGGTTGTCAAATGCAATAGTTTTAATATAGTCAGGTATATCATTTTTACCAAACAATGCAACTTTATTATTAAATAAAATAGTATAATACAATAGTCCTTCTCTATAAATAAATAATGTTTGATTATATTTCTCTCTATTAGTATGAATCTTTAACGTTCCACTTTCATTTCTAATAACCATAATATTTATTCCATATTTTTCTACAATACGATCTACTAACATATTCTCATCTAATTTTATTATTTCATTATGATATGTTTTATTTTCTAAACATAAATACCAATTAAGAGCATTTTGTATTGCATCAACACATTTTAACTCATTGTATCCTATTAATTTAAACTCACCGTTAAAATTATCATTTTTATATTCAAAATTTTCTATTATTTTTTTATAATCAGTTGATGTTATATTATTTACAAATGGTGTGTCATTTGTCACGTTATTAAATGAATCCAAACATATTTTTTCAATATCATTTGTAGAGATAGAAGGTGTTAATAATTTTACAGATGTTAAATAATCATTGTATGATTCTTTAATAGATGAATCTGGTTTTTCATATTTATTCATCAATCCCAAATCTAAATAATATTTATTTTTATTATCAATATCACTAGAAATATCTTTTATTTGTTCATAAAATTCTTCATTATATTTGTCATATGTATATTTTCTTAAAAAAGAAATCATGTTAATTCGTGAATAAATAATAATTAATTCAAAACAAGAATATTTCATATTATTTAATTTAGATGCATATTCTTCTGCTTTTCCAAGTAATTCATTATATTTATAAAAATTATAAATAGTTTTAGATAATGTATTAAATAATATGGTTTTAATGTCTGTTGTTTTACTACTAAATATTTTCCAAAAATCCATATCTACAACATAATTTGTATAATAAATAAGAGTTTTATATGATTCAAAAATTGTTAAATCATTTTTCTTATTATTTAATTCATCTTTAATATTATTTTTAATGGAATTATTTTTTTTTATTCTTTCAATACATTGATCTATTAAACCTTTTGTTTGTTCCATACGTTTTTTATATCCATCATCATTGTAAATTGTATTGTAAATAGTTAAATCAAATAAAATAATTTGATTCATCATTTTTAAGAAAAAAATTTGGTCTGGGTTTATTTGAGATTCAATATCAGCCAATTCTTTTTTTTTAAATTCATATAATAATTTATAAAATTGAATAAATAATAACAAGTATTGATTTTGTTTCTCTATTTTTTGTTTTATAAGTTCCAATGTTTCACTACAATTAGTTAAATATTCTTTTTTTTTGTCAATATATTTAACTTCATCATTTAATGAATTGTATTGTGATATCAAATTATTTCTTTCATGAGATTTTAATAGTTTTTCGTATTCTTGTTTTTTTTCTTCAAGCGTTTTAATTATATTATTTATTGATGTAATAATTTTATTAAATAATATATTATCACTATTATACGAAAATGTTTTACAATTAAGTATTTGTTTATTAATTGAACCAATAACATTATCAAATTCATCTAATTGTGTTGGGTCAGGAGTTTCTCTTTTTTGTATGTTTACAAGTAAATTATCAATTCTATTTATAATCTCTTTCATTCTATTGTTATCACATTTTTTAATGTTATTCTTATTTCCAAGTATTTTTTGTAAGTCTTGAATTATTGTATTAAAATATTTTATTTCTTTTTGTATATCCTCCCTCTTTTTTTTTGCATTTGTTTCTTCTTCATCATTTGTCTTGGTGTTACCTGTACGACTAGAAATTTTATCTATTAATTCCTTTAGTTCTTTTTTTTTAGTATCTAATTCATCAAATGTTTTTTTTAATCTAGGAAAATTTCCTATTTCTTTACTAAAATCATATCCCAAATAAAATAAACTAACAGAAATAGGATCTTTTAAAAAAGAAGGAACATTGTAATCTAAATTAAATGGTAAAAATAAATATTTTTCAGTTAATTTTTTATTCTCTTCAGTAAAAAAACTTTCAATTGTAGATGAATCCATTTTTTTTTCGTTTGATACAATATCTGCTTTTATTTGTTGTTTTGCTATTTCTCCATCTCCTATTTCAAGTAATGATTTTCCATTGAGGTCCCCTTTTAAACAATTAGGAATTTCTTTACTTAATTGGTCATATGCTTTTTTAGTGAATTTTTTCTCTCTTTCATTTTCATACATAGAACGATTTCTATAACCATAAAACCCTTTTGTTTCATTATCTTCAATTTGGTCTTTTTTAAGGTCATTACTATAAATTAACCAATCGCCATCTAACCATGTATAACTATTTATAGTGTATGGTTTTTTATCTATTTCTAAAACATTTCCTGGTTTAAACAATACATCTAATGTAACTTTGATATTATTAGATATAACTTTATCATTACAACTTTCTTGAATAGTTAATTCTTTTTTATTTGAATCAATGACAATTTTATTTAATAATTCATCAAATTTTTGTTTATTCAAGAAAATATCAATAATTTTATTATTTAAAGCGGTTGTATCATTAGGTTTTATATTATATTCTCTAAAAAATGTATCTTTGTTTATTTTTACCAATGGATTAAAATTCACATAACTACTTGATGTAGTAGGAATGCTCATTTGTGGTGTATATATTTTCCGTGCATATTGATTAGTTTTTGTATATAAAATAATACTCATTCTTTTTGGTAAATAACTATTATCAAATGATTCTGTAGACATATATTCTATTATGATTATTTAAGATGTCTGATAACTTAAATGTTTAAATTTTTCATTTGCATCTTTATATATTTGTTCTTGTTTTTCTTTTTTAGATTTTTCTAATATTCCAATTGCAGTGGTTAATTCATCTTCAGTAACCAACACATTATTTGGATTTCCTGCTGCTTTTAATTTATGTATAACTCTACATGATTGTGGAACAACACACAACTGACTGTCTTCGTTAAATAAATATTCTGATAATACAATAAAAACAGCGGTTAAAACAAGAGAAGTATAAATATCTCTTGTTGCCATCCATGCCATTGCAAATACTAATATTTGTTTACTTAATGTATATTTTAGATACTCTTCAGTTGATTTACTAAAGTTTACCGAAATAAATTTTGATCCAATATTTAATAATATCATAATTACACCTGCAAAGAATTTACTGTTATTTAAATACATGATGTGATTATGAATAAAATGTAAAGGATTAATATATAAATTAGTATATATTTTTTTTATTGGTTTTGAAGGTGGAGCAATTGGGTAATATGGAATATTTCCTCCTTTTTTCAATGAACCTCCTTTTTTCATAGTCATAATATATGTATATATATATTCTATAAAATTTATTAGGTTTCATATTCAAGGTAAATAATAATTATTTATTATTAATATTTTAAAAAATAATTAAAATATTTATTAACTTGTTGCTTGATATTTCTATAATAAGGTCTATAAAATTTAGTAATAAATCCTTCTTTGTGAGCGTTTAAAAATAAATTGTTTTTATTGATAAAAAATACTAGAAATATTATTATGAATAAAACGAATATAATTAAAGGTAAATAATGTAATTTAATCTTCATATTTTATAAATATAAATTAATTTAATAAATTAAATAAATTTAATATGATTAAGGAGTATATAACATTTAATATTATATAAATTAAATGTTATAATTATTTTTAAAACGAAAAAGGTTTAGGTTCTTTATTATAATTATTCATTGGAAAAAAAAATAAATCAATTGATTTTTTTGGTTGTAAAAGTTGTTCAATATTTATTTTTTCTGTAATAATGTAAAAATCATTTGGATTAGATTCAGTTGGAGTAGATTTAAAATAATTCTCTACATTTTGATTATGAAATGGAATAAAATTACTAACTAGTACTTCATTAAAACAAACTAATAAATAACAAGCAAATATAAATCCCAATGTTTTATTAATCAATGTCATTATAATTATAAACATGAATATCATTAATCTTCCTAAAATAGACTGAAATAGAGTATTTATAATATTTGAAACAATAAAAATATATAATATTAACAAAATAATTATGATTTGAAATATTTTTATCATATATAATTAAAATTATAAAAAATCATATTGAAAAAATTAGTGTATTCAATATGTAATTATTACAACATTTATTTTATAAATGATAAATTTATTATTTATTCAGTTTGTTTTATAATTTATTATCTTAAATTTTATTAAGAGATGTCTTTTGCTTTTTATGCTGCACCTGTTGATAATGAAAATGTTGGAGAAATAAATCAACCCATTCATAGAAAAAAAATAACTAAAACTATGAAAAAGTATCCATCTGAACAGAGTTATGTTGAAGATAATATTCAAACAAAAATTGATTATAATAAAGTAAATCAAGTAATGAAAGCAATGAGTAATTTACCTGCACAACAAGACGATGAATTAGGTGATTTTAATCCTCCTCCACCACCTCAATCATCTGGAGTACAAGCAACCATTTATAGAGAAGTAGCACCATTAGACGATAAAGAAGGTTTAACAAATCAAACCCAACCATCACCAAATAAATCATATTTATTTTCACAACTTCCTACGCCTACACCTACAACTAATCATAATCCTTATTATATACCTTCTGCAAGTGTTGGATTATCTGACAACGAATTATTAATGGAAAAAATTAATTACATGATTCATCTTCTTGAAGAACAACAAGATGAAAAAAGTGGAAGTGTCACTGAAGAAGTCATATTATATTCTTTTTTAGGAATATTTATTATTTTTATTGTTGATTCATTTTATCATGTTGGAAAATATACAAGATAAATATATATTTTTATAAAAGAATTAATGTTTTATTTGATTGATAAGAATTATGAGCAAAGTTATAAAAATAATATGCTGAAATAACATTAAATAATAATTCATTCAATTTTGAATAAAAATGAATTAATAAATCATTGTCTGATGTATTCTCTATTATTAATAATTTATAAAAAGAATTTTTGTCAATTAAATCCATCAATGTTTTTTGAAAACCTATTTTAAATATATCTACAGATTTACAACAATTAATAGAAGCATAACATGTAATAATTTCTTCATTATTATTTTCTAAATATGTACATTGTTTTTTTAAAAAGTAGAGAGATAAAATAGTATCTGATTGTATTAATCCATATATAAATATATTTTCTGTTTTAATTAATTCACTTATATTTGACAAAGATGTTGAAATAAAAATACTAAATTTATTATGATTTAATTTAATAAAATCATTATAAAATGATAAATCTTTATAATTTATTTTTATTAATTTTATATCAGGAGGTAAAATAAATTCATTGGATTTTTTTATATTGAATCCATATAAATTATACAAACACAATGGAATGATAGAAGTTAATGTTCCTTCTCTTTTAAATAGAGAAACTTGTATTTTTTCATTTAATATTCTTTGATTATAATGATGTGTTTGTATTAGTTCTGGTGCAATATTCATTTTTCTATAATCTTTATCAACGCATAAATAATCTACATAATATGCATTCATATTTGCATTTGGATTTCCATTATTAAAAATAATTTGAACTGGATAAGACAACATCGTTCCTATTATTTTTTCGTCTTCTTTTACTTTTTGATTTTTTGTATCCAATAACATATTATTCTTCTTATATAGAGAAATAAATACAGAACCACCATCTAATCCTGTTAAATATGGAAATATATTTTCTTTTTTTGGTTTATAATTTAATTCTCTACTTCTTAGAAAATGTTGTTGTATAAAAGAAACAAATCTTTCTTTATTTACATTATTTATTTCTTCTAATTTAAATGTTTCAATATCTTTAAAATTATTATATTTTTCTTCTCTACTTGGTAGTTCTAATTGAATGATTCCACAAGGAAATATATAATACCATAAATCATAAATATGAAAAACAGGTTGTTTTATCCAAAATCTGTATTTTACACGAAAATATAATAAAATAATAATTATCACTATAATTATTATTAAAAAAATATATTTTATCATTTTAATTTTATTACAATAATATATAAATATTAATTTGGTTTTACGAAAATATATAAATGATTATATTCATAACCAGAATTAATTAAATCAATTACACCATGTAAAATAAATCCAATATCTTGTGCCATTGATATAATATCATTATGTGATGGCATAAACATTTTATGTTCTTGTTTTTTAACCATTCCGTCATAAAATTCAAACTTTTCTTTAAACTTTGCTAAATTTGATTTACTATCTAATTCAAAATTAGCAGTATAAGAAAATTGATCAAACTTTATTTTACTTTTGGTTATTCTTTCTTTTGCATAACGTTGTGGAGAAAAAATAACTAATGGATTTGCAGGTGGTAATATAGGGTCAAACATATCTCTATCAACTAAATGAATTACTAAATATCCTCCAGGCATTAACCAATTCATCGTATTTCTAAAAAATCGTTGTTTATCTTCTATATAATAAATTGTAAAATACATGCAAATAATATGAGTAAATGTTTGATTATTAAATAAATTATCATTAATTGCATTTCCTTTTTTAAAATTTCCATTTGGATAGTTATTTTTTGATTGAATTATCATATCATTTGAATCATCAATTCCAATTACATTAAATCCTTTTTCTTGTAATAAACCAACATGATGTCCTGTTCCACATCCAATATCTAAAATCACACTTTCTTGTGTTGGCATCGTATTATCTATCACTTGTCCTATTTCATATTCATTCTTGATTTCATTATAAACTAAAATATCATAAATAGTACTATAAAATCCATCATATATAAAAGGTCCTTCTGAAAAACTAAATGTTTTATTATTCTTGAATCCTTCATGTTTTACAGAAAAAATAGAGAATCCAATTAAAATAAATGAAATTAATATTAATAGTTTCGTCCAAATAGAAAGTTTATTGAATTTAATATTCATGTATTATATATTATTTTAATAAATTTATTTATTATTATTATTATTATATATGAGTAATTTGATTGGTATATTTGGATCAACTACCAGTAAAACACCTAATTATAAATATAATACTTATGAACAATTTTCTCGTATGACCCCTTTAGATATAATTGATATTGATCCAAGAGAAGTTAATCCTAATACTACTGGTAATATAGATTCAATTAATCAATATCAACAAAAAGCCATTAAAGCAATAAAACAAAATAATAATATACAAATAACAAAAGCAGAGTTATTACAATTACAACAAACACCAACACCAACACCAACACCAACACCAACACCAACACCAACACCAACACCAACACCAACACCAACAGAAACACAGGCAAATTTACTTAATGCAAAAGTAAAAGAATTTGAAGAAAAAAAAAATAGAATTGATACATTACGAAAATATAAGGATACTTTATCAAGAAATATATATGAAGTAATGCAAGAAATAATGCAACTACAACTAACACACGACTCAATTCAATCACAAATAGAAAGTTATAAAGGACAAGAGGACGAATACTTAGATGATATTATGGAATATAGTGAGCAACTTGAAATGGTTGATAATAAATTGTTATCAACAGAAAGAAATTTAGAATCTTTTAGAACTTTAGTGCAAGATATAGATGAAAATATTATAAAATTAAATGAAAAACTTGTATTATTACAAATAGATATTGATATGCCTAGTGTACCGACAAGTGATATATTAATCTTCCCACATGTACCAAGTTCAACAATTGAACCAACTAGTTCAAGCAATTCTACTCAAAAAAATATAGATGAATTTAATAAAAAATATCATTATTATGATAACTTTACAGATGAATTTACAGATATCAGTAATATTACATCTATTAAAGATTTATTTGATAATTGTTTGTTTAGCGTAAATCAAATGCAAAAATATTTGTTTATTAATAAAATACCAATAAATATAGATGATAAAAAATTTATGAAATATTTGTACGAAATATGGACTGTATTGACAAAGATACAAGAAGAAACTATAACCCCCCTTTTGAGTATGATTCATGAAAGCAGCGACCTGCGAGAGAAGATTCGGTCAGATTATGAGGTATTTAAAAGTAATAAAAAATACGTATTAAAAGAAGATAGTGTATATTTTGTGGGTTTTGAAAATGTTTTTTATAATTTAATTGATGGTATGTATCTAACAATTGATAATAGAATGATGACTATTATACAGATAAAAAATAAGATTAAAAAAATAAACGGTCTTATTAATTTATTAATCCATAATATTGCTTATTTATATAATAAAAGTAATTTATTTTTAGAATTAAGTAATTATATCCCTAGAGGCGGAAAGAGAAAATCCAATAAGAGAAAAATGAATAAAAATAAAAGTAAAAAATCTAATAAGAAAAATATTTATAAAAAGAATATTTATAAAAAGAATATTTATAAAAAGAATAAATCTCCAATAAAAGAAAAAATAAATAAAAGAAAATCTAATAAATTATTTATATGAATCAAAGTGAAATAAATGATATTAGAGATAATAAAGATTTTAGAAATGTGACCTTTTCAGGATTTAAAAAAACGGATGTTAAAAAAGAATTAATTGAATGTTTAATTCAATCAAAAATAGAACAAGCATGTTATTGGAGTGCAGAATTTATATGTGCAGGACATTATATTGATTTATGGGAAATGATTCTCTACTTTTATAGTAAATATATTCATTTAGGAAATCCTAAATTAACAATTTATTTAGATAACCGAATAGAATCATTTAAATCTATTTTAAAAAATGGATATATTGGTTATGAATTAAAATTAAGAAATAATGACAAGATTAGAAAATTATTTGCAGAAGTAATTTGTATTATTTGTTATTCAAAAAGAAAACATAGTTTTGATGAAATCAAAGTAAAAAAAGAAGATTTTGATATTTCTTCAATGACAGATAAATTAAAAGCACCTAATATTTATTTTGGCGTAATTATGATGAATGAAGACCCAAAAGAATTATTTATTCCTATTAATGAATTTAGTTATAATATATCTAAAGATGTGAAAAATACATTATTAGCATGTTATTGGGTTGAATGGATTATTGAATATGATTATATTTGTTATTCTAAGAAAAAAGTGTGTAAATGTGAAAGAAGAGATATTATGCCAGTAGATAATAATTGTCAAATGGATATTATTTGGTTAATATGGGATGCAATTTTAAGAGAAACAGAATTAAATCATTCCGAGTTTATAAAAAGAATCATGAAAAGTTTATTACATTTATATTGTCTAAGATATACAAAAGCAATTGGTAAAAAAAGAAGATATATAATTTATTTTGCAATTTCTCTACTTACAGAAATTGTATCAACAAATGAAGAAATCATTAAAGAAAAAGAACAAGTTTCTCAATTAGTAGAGAAAATAGATAATATATACATTCAAATAAAAAAGAATGAACAATCACCAAATACAGATTACTTATTTACTTCTGTAAAAAAATCCAATTTGGATAAAACAATAGAGAAATTAGAAAAAATGGATTCATTTGGGGAAGCATTTATACCTCGTGTAAATAATATTTAGATATACTATATGAAAACCAGAAAAAATATTCATAAGAAAAATAAACCTATCTTTACTAATTTCAAGGAACAAATTGTAATGAAATTCTTGGTTGTATTAAACATGACAAAATTATACCATTGGAAAACATGTAATTATGCTGCACATCAAGCAAGTGATAAATTATATGATGTGTTAAATAAAAATGTGGATAGTTTTGTAGAAGTAATGTTGGGAAAATTAAATGGAGAAAGAGTGAATTTAGAAAATATAAAATCAATTCCTTTGATTGATTTTCCAAGTGGTTCTCATTTTGATGATGATATGAAAACAGAAATAAATCATTTTAAAAATTATCTAGTTGATTTAGATAATGAACCCATTCTTAAAAAAATGTCAAATAGTGATTTATATACTATTCGTGATGAAATTTTGGCTGCATTGAATCAATTCTTATATCTATTAAGTTTGAAATAATAATATATATAATAATATATTATTATGGACAATATGCATAAAACAATTATATCTCACAATTTAACAAATACACCTGAATCAAATTATGGTTCTTGGTGGGTATTTATTTTATTATTTGTTTTTTTAGGAATTTATTTGATATGGATTGTGGATAAATATTATTTCTCTATAAAAGAAAAATCTGGTAAACCATCTAACAATACAAATATTCCTACTGGAACACCTCACGAAATATATAAAAATTCATCCAATATTAATGAAAATAATATAATTTTAAAAGATGATAATAATTTAAATAATGTCTTAGATAATAAACCTCAATCCAATAGTTCTCCTATTGCCAATGATTCTTATATCAATAGTCAATTTAATAATTCTTCTAAAACAGGATGGTGTTATATTGGTGAAGAAGGAGGTAATAGAAGTTGTATTGACGTTGGAGATAATGATTTATGTATGTCTGGAAATATTTTTCCAAGTCAAGAAATATGTATTAATCCGTCTTTACGCTCTTAAAATTAACTTTTCATTGATAGGCCATTTATTACCACTTGTTGCATATGTTCTTTTTACTCTGGGATAATAAGTTGGTAATCTACCAGACCAACATAATAAACGAATAGGACCAGGAACATCTGAACATGTAGTTGGATAACATATTTTATTTCTAGTTTTTTGTAATATTTCTCCAGAACATGGATCTTCTATTGTATTACATATTAATCTTCCACCATCAGGTATAATATATAAAGGAACACCAGGATTAACAACAATTGGTGGTAAAATAGGATAATTTGGATTTTCATCTGGTGGCGGTGGTGGAGGTTGTGGTCCATCTCCTCCTCCACCTATAGTAGGTAAATTTATTGCATCTTCTTTTTTTTTTTTTATACAATCAAGTATTTCATAACTAGTAATATTATTACTATCTATAATATTACTTGATTGGGGTGCTACTATATATTTTTGATTTACTCTTTGTAATAATTGTATATTTGGAAAAGAATTTTGTTGGGTTTGAGATGCCCAAGATGTAAAATTTCGTTGTGCTAATAATCCATATCGTTGTTTTTTCGTAATCTGTGTGGAATTATTTTTATATTGTAAAATATTTGCTTTTTTATACATTTGTAATTCAGGTATAATTGTGTTATTATTTATACAACGTGGTTTATATCTAGTCCATTCTCTTGGTGGAATTGGATTATATTTTGGACCTAAACATGACATATATTCTATCAAGAAATAATCAAATTGTTATTTGATTATTTCTATATTTATAATATATTAACCATTATGTGTTAATATATTTGTATAAAATAATGCTTTTTTGTGAGTTTTTTTATTAAATTGGTCTGGATGTTTATTTACATATTTTGCAAAATGTTTTAAATCTGGTAATTCATTTTTCTTGGTTGGATGATTTTTTATATAATTATTGTAAATTTTAGTAAAAGAACCCCATTTTATTTTGTTAAATTGAATTTTTCCTCTTGTTTTATTCTGTAATGTTTTCTTTTTTCTTCTTCTTGTTTTTCCACCATTTATTACTGAATCACTTGAATTATCACTTGAATTATTGGTTGAATTATTGGTTGAATTATTGGTTGAATGATCGGTTGGATCATTTGGACCAAATGTTCCTAGTGTAAGTCCAGTTGTTAAATCATCATCCTTTCCTATACTTGAAAAAAAATTACCCATTTAATATATATTATTATTATAATTATACAGGATTGTATTCATCACCACTTCCATCAAAATACCATCGCAAAGATAAATAATTAGGATTCTTTAAATTCAATCCTGAATTATCTACCATTGAAGTATTTGGTCCTTTCTTTACTAGTTCTTGTATTGACAAAACACCTAATGCATTATTATAATACCATAAATTAGAAATATATCCATTAAATCCACCATTCATTGCTACATAAACATCGCCATAATTCTGTTTTGGAACGCCATGTAAATTTGCACTTTTTGTAATTATTCCATTTATATATACATCTATTTCTTTGTTTCTGCAAAGAATAATAACATTAACCCATTTATTTAATGGTATATCATCAATAACAATTTTATTCTCTATAGAATTAAATGTATTCATAAATACTGAAATAGAATTAGAATCAGGATTAATATATAAACCAGGAGCATTATTTGGATAATTAATACCATCTGTATTTGGACCATAATTACCTTTACTAAATATATGTCGGTATTTATTACTAGATGTGTCTAAATCATTGATATAAATCCAAACAGACCATGTAAATTCAATTCCTCCATTTTCATTAATAGAACGATAAATAGTTTTAGATTCATACATATTTGGGTCTTGAGAAAATGTTAGCATTTGAGAATTCGCGTTAATCATTCCATTAAGAAGTTTTTGTTTATTTGCTGGAGAAAATAACCAAGAAATAATATTTATTGAAAAACTCAATAAAAAAATAAATATAAAAATAACAAATAATAAAAAAGCAAATTTAGCAACTAAACTATTTGATTCTAAAAACTCTTTTATTCCATTTTTTGACTGTGAAATGATAGAATCATTTGATACACCTACATCACTTGGTTTTAAATTATCACTCGTTTCACTATTAAATAAATTAGATAATGTGCTAGAATTATTTTCTTGAGACATATATATATATAAAAAGAAAAGACACTAAATGGTTAAACTTGCTTCTTGTTCTCCATTTTGTAAAATAGAAATGTTTAATTGATATGCTCCAAATATATTTGGTAAAAATCCAGTGCCATATCCCTTTTCATATATATTCCATGCTTGTTCCGGATTTAATGCATTTGGATAATATGCTAATTTGGTTGTTGAACCTTCAAATCCACCATTTGGTGTAACTATAACATCTTTCGTAGAGTCAACTACAGCAGGACCACTTAACACATTTGTTCTTACTAATTTTCCATTTATATATGTATCTAAAGTTCTACCATAAACGCTAATCGTAAAATTAACCCATTGCTGTATCGGTATATTAGAAATAGTAAATGTTTCAACATTATTTTTCATTGTTAAATTATTTGAATATGTAGTTAATTGAATTTCAATATTATTTGTTACTTTGTCTAGATAAACTAAAGGAAAAGGATATTGACCTCCAATACCTGTATCTTTATCAATTGTATTGGTTGTTTCAAGCATTCTTCCAAATATTACTTTTGTCTGACCATACTTATAATTCCAGTTGCTTATATAAAACCAAATAGAATATGCAAAATTGGAATTTCCAGGAGAATTACTTGATGCTAAAGAACTAGCAGATATTGTTTGTAGAGATGTTGCATTTGTCAACGAAGTTAAAATATATTTATTTACAATATATCCACTAATTAACCAAATTAATAATATTATAATTATCACAATTAATACGATTGTTCCAATTTTCATAATATAATTATATATTATAATTATATTATTATAACAATCAATATTTTATAATGTTAAATATTTATTTTCATCAATTTGATTTAATCCCAAAGTATGTGTTATATTCTCTATTTTTAATGAATTTATATATAAATTATCATAGTAATTAATTAAAATTGGAGGACTCAAATTTTTTACTGAATTATATATATTTTGAATTTGAATTAAATTTAACGATTTGTCAAAATAAACTACATTACATATTCCACCACTTATTCCATTTTTATCACCTGATGTAATATTATCTTTTCTCATGTATGGAATATAAGATTTAAATGATTGAATTAATTCACCATTTATAAATATATCTAATATACCACTCTTATAATTAATTACTATATTATTCCATTTTTGAAGTAATAATGTTTCATTTTTATATATAATTATATTTCCAAGTTCATCTAAATTTAATTTCTCATTTATTGGTTCTCCATTAATTAATTTATTATCTATTGTAATCATAAGCGTATTACTTATTCCACGATATTGAATATTTGGTTTTCCACCATAATCAATCAATGACAAATATTTATTATTTGTATTCGTACCATCAATAAATATCCAACACGATAATCCATAATTATATGAATGTATATTATCTTTATTTGTCACTAAAGAATCATAAGAAGACAATAATTTTTTTGTATTTGTATTTAATGGTTCTTTTAATAAAAGATTTCCTCCTTGTGATGAAAACTTTGTGTAGTAATTTGTAAAATTAAAATATATAATGTATAATACTATAATTATAATTAATAATACATAATCAGTTATATTAAATTTAAATGAATCTTTACTTTTCAATAATTCTTTATTGGTGTTGTAAAATCCTGTAATTTTATCAATTAGTGAAATAAATAAACAAGGAATATAAAATATACTACCAATCACAACTTGTAAAAATGGACTTTCTTTATAAAATGAACTATAAGAAATCATTCTAAATAAAATAGCCATTAACGTAATAATAATTGCAATGTTAAGTAAAGTTCCAAGAATAGTTGAACTTTTAAATGAAAATGTTTTGAATAAATAAATAATCCAATTTATTAATGTAAAAAAGAAAAATAATCCAAATAAAATAAATAATGAATATGTTAATGTTTTTATAAATTCATCATCTTTTATAGATAATTTATCTTGAGTTTTTGTATAAATGTAAATATAAGAAATACCAAATATAATAGAGAACGCAATTAATGAATAAATATATGAAGAAATGGTTCCATTAAAAGCAGATGAATTTCCTACTTTACTATTATTAATTGATAATATTACTGCAATAAATAAAATGAGTACAATAAAATACAATATAATATTAGATGCATCTTTACTTTTATTTTCTGAATCTATTATTTTATAATAAATAAAAAAAGTAATTAGATATGCTAAAGATATAAAAATGGATGGAAATCTATCAATTATAGAGAAACAATCATCATTAAAAAATTTTGATATAATAATGTTATAAATAATTAAAGAATATATTTTGGATGAATCTTCTGGAGGCATTTTAATATTATAATCTTTCATTGTAGCATTAGTAGGAATATTTAAAAATTCTGGTAAGGATTTTGATGACATTTTTTCTGTACCATTTTTCGTCATTTGAAGACTAAGACCTAATAAAACCATTATAATTAATCCATTAATTACATAAATAGAATAATCACTAAAATTACATTCTGTTGATGTTTTATTTGCAGAAACTAAAAATATTATAAAACAAACAAATAAAATTATATAATAACATAATATTAAAATATTCACATTATTTTTATTAAATATATTACTTATATATTGGTCTTGATTAGATGGATCTATATATTTTGGATTATAGAGAAAATTAGATTCAACATTTATAAATAAATTCTTCAAATGACTGAATATCATAAAAAAAAGATACATTGCAGAAAATAAAAAAGGAGTAAATAATAAAATATTTACAAAAAATTTATTTTTATAAGAAGAAAAAGAATTTATACTTATTGAAAATAAAAAATATACAATTATAAAAAAAATAGATATTCCCAATAATAAATATTTATTTTCATTAAAAGAATTGTATATCAAAAAAAGTGTGAATAAAATACTATAAATAATAGTTGAATAAATAATAACAATAACAGAACCTTCCATATTTGGATTATTAATGTCATCACTAATTAATTCGTTTCTAGGAAGTATAAAATTAAAAATAATTGCAACTACAATTAAAAATGTAGGTATAATCATTGTTGTGTATCCAATATCTTTTTCTTTATCTTTGGAATATATTATTTTATACATTTGTTTAAAAAATAAGTAAAAAAAATATAGAGAAAATAGTAAACTGATGGTAATATATTTTGTTGAAAAAAGTATAATTATAAATATAAATATTAATAAAAAATATATTATAGATAATGTTAATTTACCGGAAAAAAATTTTTCAATCAATTCATAATCAAATGATGATAATACATGTTTTTTAACATCAGGTTTTATTTTATTTTCCATATATATATATATTAAATATATATTACATATTTTCTTTTGCCGTTTTCTCTCCGTGACAATTCCTACATAATGCAACCAAATTATTTACATCATTACTTCCTCCATATTCCAACCGAACTCTATGGTCTATTTCGTATGTATGATTTAATTGAGAATTACATTGTCCACACCTCCAATTTTGTTGAGAAGCAATATATTTTTTCTTTGTTTCTGATACTGATCTTTTCGTTGCCTTTATAGTTGTTTGATTTAATGATGTATTCATATCTGTCATAAATGATGAAGATGAATTTTGTTTATTTGTAAAATCTAAAATCGGTGATATAACATCTATTGACTTTTTATCAATAGGCAGGTATTTTACAACATTATTTGCATATAATAATATTTTTTTTGTTTGTAATGGATCGCGTTTTATTAATAAATATATTAATAATCCTAAAATAATCACAACAGCAATTGTAAAGTATTTTTTATATAAATAAAACATTTTTATGAATTTCCAATCATAATATATGTTAAAAACAATAAACCCAATTATTAATAATATTATTATTTCTAGTTTCATATAATAATATTATATATGTTTCAAAATACATTAAACTATTCTTTTTCTTGTTCTTCTTGTTCTTCTTGTTTTTGTTTTCTTATTTGCTAGTTGATAATTTAAATATAATATTGTTTTTTTTACTTCTGCAATATCAATTGGTGTATCGCTATATTTTAATAAAATATCTAATAATGATATAACTGTAGTTTTAATTTTATTATTATAATTAGGATAATGTAAATCTGTAGCATTCTCTATTAAAGCAATATATGACATTACAAATCCCCAAATATCTAAATTTTTAATATATACATTATTAAAATATCCTAAAATATCAAATGAATAAGGTCTTGTAAATTTAATTAATATTTTATATAAATATTCATAAATAATATCTATTTTATTTAATATTTTTAGATTTTGAAGTCTTATTGGATTATCATTATCAAAAAAAATAGAAGTTAAACTATCATTATATTTAAAAAATGTGTTGAATAATTTTATATGTCCTAATTTATTAAAATTTATATAATTTTGAAAATAACTAATGACAAATTCTTTTATATCTTGATCTGTTATTTTTCCATTTTTTGATATTAATAAACTATTATATATATAATTAAATTTTGTTGATAAAAATACAAATGAAAATGGAACATTAAATTGAAAAGGTCTATTTCTCAGTTTTGAAGGAATATATTTCCATTCCTCTGTAAATCCATACTCCGAATATTGTGAATAATTTGTAGTATTATGAATATATAATACAGATAATCCCCAATCAATTAATCTCAACATCATTTTACCATCTTCTATATTTACTAAAATATTATCAGACTTTATATCTACATGATATATTCCTCTTTTATTCATTGGAATAATTCCATTTGTTAATAAATCAATCATTTTTTCATTAAAAATAATGAGTAGAGATTTGTTATATATTATTTTTTTAATAAATGAATCTACATCTTCACCTCCAAAAGGCATATTTATTGAAAGTAATTCATCCAAATGTTGATTAATATTTTTTGAAGTTATATTAAATTTTTTACTTAATGATTGACAACTTTGTGCATCATAATCCATTACATCTTGTAGTGTTAAATTATCAGGTCTACATAATGTATAATCAGATATAATAAAATATTTACTATAATTGGGAATTGTTTTTAAAATAGGAATAAATCTTTTAATTTCATTATATTCAACCATTGCATATTTAATTGGCATTAATTTTGAAACACCATTATTTCCAAAATAACGATTATCACCTGCCATTACAAATTTTGGATTACATTTTAATTGTGGTCTAAATAAACAACCAAATCCTCCTGATTCAAATAATTTTCCTCCATGTTTCATATATACTATACAATTATTTATTATACAAATAATATATTAATCCAGAAAATATAATAAATAATATAATATATAATACTTTTTTTATTATTTTTTTTATTTGAATATAATAATTATTATTATTTGGAAGTTTATTATTTTTTTTATATTTATCATAAAATTCTTGTAATGAAACAATAGGTTTATCTAATTTTTTATTTATTTTATTATGTATAAAATGTGTCCATCTAACAAATGATTCTCTATTATCTAAATAAGGAGTAACTGGATATTTTTCTAATAATTGACTGAAATTATTAGAAATATTTTTATTGGGAATAAATAAATATAAATTATGAATAAATTCATAATATTTTTTTTTTGTAATTGTATTTGGATGTAATGGATAACAAAATGCAATTGTATGTAAAAAATACCAATAATGAGGCCCCCATATTGTTGGTTCAATTATCATTTCATTCATTTTGATAATACGAGATATTTTCTTTCTATTCACTACTTATAATATAAAAATAATTTTATTCATAATAAAATGATGTTGTGTAATAATTGTTCTAAAAATGGTCATGTATTACATCAATGTAAATTACCAATTATTAGTTGTGGAATTATACTTTTACAAAAAATCAATAATATTCATTATTATTTAATGATTAGAAGAAAAGATAGTTTTGGTTATATTGATTTTATTTATGGTAAATACAACCCATATAATTTACATCAAGTTCAACAAAAAATAGATGAAATGTCTATTGAAGAGAAAAAAAAATTACTTTCTCTATCTTTTGAAGAATTATGGAAACAATTATGGGGACAACCTATTATGAATCCTTTATATAAAACAGAAGCATTTAAATCAAAGAAAAAATTTGAATTATTATTAAATGGAATAAATTATAGTAATAATATTATTACTTTAAAAAATTTAATTGAAATGAGCACTACACAATGGATTGATACTGAATGGGAATTTCCAAAAGGAAGAAAAAATTATCAAGAAAAAGATTTAGATTGTGCATTAAGAGAATGTCAAGAAGAAACTGGAATAAACATGGATGATATTGATATCATTGATAATATTCTTCCTTTTGAAGAATTGTTTATTGGGTCAAATCATAAATGTTATAAACATAAATATTTTATTGGTATTGTAAAACCAAACAAACATAATTTATCAGTAGAGAAATTAAAATATCAAACATCTGAAGTAAGTAAATTAGAATGGAAAACATTTGAAGAATGTATCTCTTCTATTCGTCCTTATCATATAGAAAAACAAAAAGTATTATCTAATGTACATAATACTCTTATAGAAAATATTATTTATTAGTCTCTACTTCTAATCAATTTACGCTTTAGTAAAGAATCTTTTTATATTATTATAAATATAATGGATACTAAGAAAAAAAAGAATATTACTAAAAAAAGAAGAAAAATGTTAGGTGATGATGTTGAAATTATTTTGCCTACTAAAAATGATAATAATTACATTTTAAATACAAACGTTCCTGTTATCATTCAAAATGAATCAACTGTTAAAGAAAATAAACCTATAGTTGATTATCCTATTGTTTCTCCAGAATTATTGTCATTAAGTGATAAATGTAGAGAAACAAAGAATCCATATAGTAAAGAATGTAATCAATTTCTATTTGAAAAAGAAAATATGGAAAGAAACCAATCATTAGAAGATGATAATGATTTTTTATATCCAACTTTAAACGATATTAATTTTAACATTAAAATAGCTGAAAAACAAGAATTTCAAGAAACAAAATATAATGGAAAATTACACGAAAGAGTAGATGATATATTAGAAAATCAAAATAATTTTGAAAAATATACACAAGAATTAATTGATGCTGATTTTGAATTAGCACCACATCAAAATTTTGTTAGAAATTATTTATCTTTTCAAACACCTTATAATAGTTTATTATTATTTCATGGATTAGGAAGTGGTAAAACATTAACTGCTATTGGTATTGCAGAAGAAATGCGTGATTATTTAAAAAAAATGGGAATTAATAAAAAAATAATTATTGTTGCTTCTCCTAATGTCCAAGATAATTTTAAACTACAATTATTTGATGAACGTCGTTTAGTAGATACTTCTTATATGAATGATGTTATTGGTAATAAAATCCTTAAAGAAGTAAATCCATTAAATTCATATTTAACTAGAGAAGATTTATTAAAACAAGTCAATAAATTAATCAATTCATATTATTCTTTCTTTGGATATTTACAATTTGCAAATTATATTAATCATTTTACTCATCCTAATGATGATAAACAAACTGTTAAAAATTTACAAAATGAATTTAATAATAGTCTTATTATTATTGATGAAATTCAAAATATGAAAAATATTAATGAAAGTAAAAATGGTAAGATTGCTTCAAAAACTTTTCAAAAATTAGTTAAAGTTGCTCATAATTTACGATTACTATTTTTAACTGCAACACCCATGTTTAACAGTTGTGAAGAAATTATTTGGATTTTAAATATGATGAATATGAATGATCGTCGTTCTATTATAAAAATTAGTGATGTATTTGATAAAGATGAAAATCTAAAAGAAGAAGGTAGAGAAATTCTCATTCAAAAAGCAACCGGTTATGTATCTTTTGTTAGAGGAGAAAATCCTTATACATTTCCATTTCGTATTTATCCAAAATATTTTGCTCCTGAACATTCTTTTAATGAAAATTTTCCTATTCCTACTATTCAAATGAATGGAAAAATAATTGAATTTAAAGAAAATAATATTTTGGGATTATATCTTACTGAATTAGGTGAATACCAAACTATTGTTTATAAATATTTAATTAAATTATTATTTGAAGAACAATTATTTAGAAATAAAGTAGATTTTAAAGAATTTAATACATTTAATTATACTGTTCTTCAACCATTAATACAATCATTAATAATTACATATCCAAATCCTGGAAACCTAATTCCAGATGTATCTTTAGAAGAATATTATCCATCTTCTCAAGAACCATCATCTACTGAAGAATCATCTACTGAAGAATCATCTACTGAAGAATCATCATCTACTGAACCATCATCTACTGAAGAATCATCATCTAGTGAAGAACCATCTACTGAAGAATCATCTAGTGAAGAATCATCTAGTGAAGAACCGAATGAAGAAAACCAACAACAATTATCATCATTATCCAATGCAGAAAATGAATCTCAAGAAGAATCATTACCACAAAATAGTTCTGAACAACCAGTTGAAGAAGAACCAGAACAAGAACAAGAACAAGAACAACCTCTTGAAGAAAACCAACAACAACCTCTTGAAGAAAACCAACAACAACCTGTTGAACAAGAACAAGAACAATTATCATCATTATCCAATGCAGAAAATGAATCTCAAGAAGAATCATTACCACAAAATAGTTCTGAAGAAAATCAAGAAGAAGAACAACCTATTGAAGAGAACAAGCAGTAGAACAAGAACAACCAGTTGAACAAGAACAACCTATTGAAGAAGAACAAGCAGTAGAACAAGAACAACCAGTTGAACAAGAACAACCAGTTGAACAAGAACAACCAGTTGAACAAGAACCAGAACAATTATCATCATTATCCAATGCAGAAAATGAATCTCAAGAAGAATCATTACCACAAAATAGTTCTGAAGAAAACCAAGAAGAAGAACAACCTGTAGAAGAACAACCTGTAGAAGAACAACCTGTAGAAGAACCTGTAGAAGAAGAACAACCTGTAGAAGAACAACCTGTAGAAGAAGAACCAGTAGAAGAAGAACAACCTGTAGAAGAAAACCAAGAACAATTATCATCTTTATCAAACACAGAAGAAGAATCATTACCACAAAATAGTTCTGAGGAAGAGGAATCTCAACAAGGTGGAATGGAAGAGGAAGAAGAAGAACAAGAAGATGGAACACCAGAAAATAAAGATGTATTGGATAAAAATTTAATTGGAACAAATGGATTAAAAAATATAATGACTTACACAGATACAGTTACGAAAAAGGGTAATTTTAAATATAAATATACTGATTCAAAATATCAAATATTTAAACCAGATATAATAGGAAATTATAGTTCAAAAATAAAAAATATATGTGAAAATATTTATAATTCTTCAAAAAATATAGTTTCTCAAGGAATAATATTGATATATTCTCAATATATTGATAGTGGATTAATTCCAATGGCACTTGCATTAGAAGAATTAGGTTTTAAAAGATATAATGGTAATTCATTATTTGATCCAAGTTATAAAATTCCGTCAATAGATAGTACAACATTTGAAAAAATAGATGGACGAAATAAAAAGGTAATACCAGCGTGTTATTCAATGATTACAGGAGATAAAAAATTATCCCCAAATAATAAAGAAGAATTAAAAAATATAACAGATGATAGAAATAGTGAAGGTAAATATATAAAAGTAATATTAATATCTCAAGCAGGTTCAGAAGGTATTGATTTTAAATTTATAAGACAAGTTCATATACTAGATCCATGGTACAATATTAATCGGATTGAACAAATTATAGGTAGAGCAGTTAGAAATTTTAGTCATAAAAAATTACCTTTGCGTGAAAGAAATGTGCAAATATTTTTACATGGAACGATTTTACCATTTAATAAATCAATTGAAGCCGCGGATTTATACATATACAGAATTGCTGAATATAAAGCAAAACAAATTGGTATTGTAACTAGATTATTAAAAGAAACAGCAGTAGATTGTATATTAAATCATAATCAAATTAATTTTAATATTGAAAATATGAAAACAAATCTAACTATTTCTCTCTCTACTATGCCAGAAGAACCATTTTCTTTTCAAGTAGGAGATGAAGCATATACAGCTACGTGTGATTATATGGAAACATGTCAATATCAATGTAATCCTTCATTAAATGAAGAGAAAATAAATAATCAAACCTATACAGAATCGTTTATAAAAATGAATATTGACAAAGTAATGAATAAAATAAGATTTCTTTTTAAAAATAATTATTATTATAGTAGAGAATCATTAATTAAAGAAATTAATAATGTTGTTATTTATTCTCAAGAACAAATAAATTATGCATTAACAGAATTAATAAATGAACCAACAGAAATATTAATTGATAAACATGGTAAAAAAGGACATTTAGTAAATATTGGAGATTATTATTTATTTCAACCAATTGATTTGAATGATGAAAATATTTCTCTACTAAATAGAGAAATTCCAGTTGATTATAAAAGACAAAATATAAATATTCTGGTTGATAAAGAGTTTAATGAATACGAGGTGAAAGATATTCCAGTAATAAAAGAACCAGGAATCCCAATAAAATCTACTATTTTAACACAAATTAAAAGTTATTATGATTTAGCAATGGAATTTTATAAAATACCTAATTTAGAAAAAATATACACGTTTTCAGATGGTGATCCAGAATGGAAACATAAATATAGTGTTGTTGGTGTTGTAATGAAAAATTTAAATAATAATGGATTATTATTAAATGAACGAGATGCAATCAATGAAGATGTATTGAAACAAATATTAATAGATAATATTATAGATTTTCTATTGCCAGAAGAAAAAATGTCTTTATTTCAAATAATATTTAAATTAGATGCAAATGAATTTAATGATTTATTAAAATTTTCTTGTATAAAAAAATTTGTGGATTTAGATGAAAAGTATGCATATGTTCTCTACATAGAGAATGAATCAACCTATTATATTACAAATAAAGATAATATTCATTGGGAGATTACACAAAGAAATAGTTTAATAAAAACAATTGATGAATTATTAATAGAACAAACATCAAAAAATAATTTTAATAAATATGTAGGATTTATTGATTTAAAATCTTCTATAATGGTTTTTAAAACAAAAAATACTTTTCCAGAAGGAAAAAGAATTCAACAAGGTAGTATATGTGATCAAGCAGGTAAAATGAATCAAATAAAATTATTAAATAGTATTATTGGTAGAGAAGTATATGTTCCTTTAAAACCTTTAACAAAAAAATTAAGGACATTTTTTTATTCTCTAGAAATACAAAATGGAAAAGTAAATACAAAATATATGAATAAATATGAATTATGTATTTTATGTGAATTTATATTGCGATATTATCAATTACAAGAAAAAGAAAACAATACATGGTTTTTAGATTATGAGACACAGAAATTAATAAAATTTAATAAATGGAATCCAACATAATATAAAATTGAATTATAATAAATATAATATTTTACTATTAATAATATGAACTACAAAATGAATCAAAATAAGAAATTTATCAAACAAAATATAACTGATACATATTTATATTCAAAATCATTAATTACAAGAAGTGTGAAATTGAATATTACATCTATTGGGAAAAATATAAATGAAACATTATTACAAAAATTAAGAGATGAATGTGAAGGTAGATGTGTTGTTGAAGGTTATATAAAACCTAAATCGTGTTTAATAAAGTCTTATTCAAGTGGATTATTAAAGAGTAGTTATGTTATGTATGAAGTAATGTTTGAATGTTTAACATGTTTTCCTGTAGAAGGAATGTTGATTAATTGTACTGCAATCAATATAACAAAAGCAGGAATTCGTGCAGAAATAACAACAGTAGAGAAACCAAGTCCAGCAATTGTATTTATTACAAGAGATCATAATTATAATATTGATGAATTTTCACAAATAAAAGAAGGAGACGTATTTGTTGCAAGAGTTATAGGACAACGATTTGAGTTAAATGATAAATTTGTTTCTGTAATTGCTAAATTAAAAACAAAAACAAAAGAACATTTACATAAAATAGTACCAAATATAATAAATACTAAAAAAAAGACAAGTGTTTCTCCAAAAAAAACAGATGTACTGGATAAATTAGTTTCGGTAATACCATCCAAACCTATAACATTAGAAATAGTAGAGAAAGAAAATATAGATGAAGATGAAGAAGAAAAAAAAGACGAAGAAGAAAACGAAGAGGAAGAAAATGAAGAAGAAGAAGACGAAGAAGATGAACAAGAAGATGAAGAAGAAGAACCTGAAGAGGATGAAGAAGGAAAAAAAACATCTAAACTAAAAAAAGATGAAGAAGATTAATAATTTATATTCTTCGTTTAATATTATTCTTCGTTTAATATTATTCTTCGTTTAATATTATTCTTCGTTTAATATTATTCTTCGTTTAATATTATTCTTCGTTTAATATTATTCTTCGTTTAATAAATTATGTAGTATAATATCTGTATTGTTATTTGTTACATCTCCAGTTAATATAGATGATTCGTATATTTTTCTTAAAATATCGTGTGGAGTAGTATTTCCTATGCGTAATAATCCTCTATTTCTTAAATATTTTTTAATATCTGTAATATCGTGTGTTTTTAATTCTTTATAAGAATCAGTAATTTGTTTTCTAGTATTTATATTTTTAATTAAAATTCCAACTTTTTTTTTAATATTAGATTTTCCCAATGTATATTTTTTTTTAATAGTTCTTTTAATAAAAATAGGATCTTTTTCTTTTTCTTTATCTTTTTCTTTTTCTTTTTCTTTATCTTTTTCTTTTTCTTTAGAAAATTTTTCTTTTAATTCATTTAATTTTTGTTCTCTATTAATTGTAGAATTTTCTACATGTGTTGAATTTTTATTGTGTTTTAAAGATTTATTTATCCAAGAACGATATGTTGGTTTATTACCATTTTTTAAACATCCATATGGTACATCATTAGAAGGTGAATATGTTATATTTATTTCTTCGTTTTTATTTTCATAAAAAGGTTCAACAACAGTAATCAATTCAGTTTGTTTATTAGATGATTCTTGAGTTGGGTTATGTGTAGATTCTTCTTCTAATAATTCAATTGGTAAATCAATATGAACATTAGTTGTTATATTAGGAGTTGTTATATGATCTATAAAGGTTGTTTTTGTTGGTGATTTATTAGATAGATCTTTTTTATTTTCGTTGGATAAAGTAGAGAGAAAATTCATTGAAAGTATAAATTCATCATCATTATCATCATTATTATTTGTATTATTATTTTGTTGTATAGATTCATTTTTCTCTTCTTCTTGTTTTAATGAAGATTCTAATTTAATTTTATGATTTTTGATTCTATCAATTAATTGTTTTTTTAAAAAAGATGGAGTTATTGATTTTTTGGATGTTTTGTCACGATTATTTTTGGTTCGTGATTTTGATGAAGATTGAATTTTAAATAATTCAGGATTAATTTGAATGGTTTTTTTAACATTACTCATTATAATATAAGTATTATAATGATAATTAATATGATTATTTTACTCTTTTACACATTTATATATTAAGTTATTTAAAAATAAAATTGATTTAAATATAACTAAATTAATGCAAGGAACAAATAAAAATAACATGAACATGGATAAATCATTTGATGAAATCTTTGCATCTGAGTATATTGAAACACCATGGGATGTGATTCAATCCTATTTTAAAGGTCAACATTTGGAAAGATTAGTTCGTCATCAAATTGAATCTTATAATAATTTTATTGAATATCAAACAATGAAAACAATAGAAATGTTTAATGCAGTAAATATTAAATCAGAACAAGATTATGATCAAGCATCTGGAAAATATAGATTAGAATTATTTATTAATTTTGAAAATTTTAATTTATATAGACCACAAATTCATGAAAATAATGGAGCAACTAAATTAATGTTTCCTCAAGAAGTTCGTTCTCGTAATTTTACATATGCTTCTGCGATGACAATTGATATTAATATTAAATTTGTAGTTAGAAATGGAAAAGATTTGGAAAATATACAAACATTTTATAAAACATTACCTAAAATCCATATAGGTAAAATGCCTATTATGTTAAAATCAAATATATGTGTTTTAACTCAATATAAACATATGGAAAATAAAAATATAGGTGAATGTAAATATGATACAGGAGGATATTTTATTATAAATGGTTCCGAAAAAACTGTTTTGGGACAAGAAAGAGCAGCAGAAAATAAAGTATATATTTATAATGTAAGTAAAAATAATACTAAATATACATGGAGTGCAGAAATAAAATCTGTTCCTGATTTTAAATGTATTTCTCCAAAACAACTAAATATTATGGTTTCTTCTAAAAATAATGGGATGGGATTTCCTATTGTTATTCAATTACATCGTGTTAAACAACCTATTCCATTATTTGTATTGTTTCGTGCTTTGGGAATTATTTCTGATTTAGAAATTTGTCAATATATTATTCTTGATATTCATAACAAAGAATATAAAGAATTGTTAGATGGATTGCTGGCATCAATTATTGATTCTAATACTGTTATTACACAACAAGATGCATTAAAATACATTACTAGTTATGTAATGTATACACCAATCAATATGGATAAAGAAACAGGAAGTAAAAAGAAAATGGAATTTACAAATGATATTTTGGCAAATGATTTATTTCCTCATTGTAATACCAAACAACAAAAGATATATTTTCTTGGATATATGACAAATAAATTATTACAAGCCAAATTTGATTGGATTAAACAAGATGATAGAGATTCATATTCTAATAAAAGAATTGATTTGACTGGAACATTATTGAATAATTTATTTCGTAATTATTTCAATAAATTAGTAAAAGACATGGAAAAACAAATTATTAAAGAAATTAATAATGGTTCTTGGAAATCAACCGAACAATATATGAATATTATTAATATGACTAATATTTATAAAATTATTAAATCAACTACAATTGAAAATGGATTGAAAAAAGCATTATCTACTGGAGATTTTGGTATTAAACATACAAATAGTAATAAAGTAGGTGTTGCACAAGTATTAAACCGATTAACTTATGTAAGTAGTTTAAGTCATATGCGTCGTATCTCTACACCTACTGATAAAAGAGGAAAATTAATTCCACCTAGAAAATTACATAATACTTCTTGGGGATATTTATGTCCAGCAGAAACACCAGAAGGTCAATCTGTTGGTGTAGTTAAAAATTTATCTTATATGGCACATATTACAATTGCTTCTAATTCTGAACCTATTTATAATAATGTTATGCCATATATTATTGATATTGCTACATGCAAACCAAATGAATTATTTAAAAAAGTTAAAATTTTTATAAATGGTTGTTGGGTAGGTGTAGTAATCAATCCTGTAGAAATATACAATTCACTAAAACAAAAAAAATATCAAGGAATTATTAATATTTATACTTCAATTGTTTTTGATTATAAAAATGCAGAAATTAGAATATGTAATGATGCAGGAAGATTAACACGACCTTTATTGAGAGTAGAGAATAATCATTTAGTATTAAAAAAATCAGTTATTGATAGAATAAAAAATGGTGAATTGGTATGGAATGATTTATTAATAAATTCTAAATTGACTGATTCTGTTATTGAATATATTGACCCAGAAGAACAAGCAAGTATTTTAATAGCAATGAAACCATCTCATTTGGAAACCCAATGGATTCGTAAAGAAAATACAACTGAAATATACAAATATACACATTGTGAAATACATCCAAGTACTATATTTGGTGTTTTAGCTTCTTGTATTCCATTTCCTGACCATAATCAATCACCAAGAAATACATATCAATGTGCTCAAGCAAAACAAGCAATGGGTGTATATGTTACTAATTATGAAAATAGAATGGATAAAACATCTTATGTTTTAACATATCCTGGAAGACCATTAGTTGATACTAGAATTATGGATATGATTCATATTAATGATATTCCATCTGGATTTACAGTTATTGTTGCAATTATGACACATACTGGTTATAATCAAGAAGATTCATTGTTATTTAATAAAGGATCAATTGATAGAGGATTATTTCAAGCAACTATATATCATACTGAAAAAGATGAAGACAAACAAAAAGTAAATGGTGATGAAGAAATTAGATGCAAACCTGATGCAACAAAAACAAAAGGAATGAAGTTTGCAAATTATAATAAAGTAAATAGTAAAGGAGTTATTCCTGAAAATACATTAGTAGAGAATAGAGATATCATTATTGCAAAGATAACACCTATTAAAGAAAATAGAAATGATCCTTCTAAAATTATAAAATATGAAGATAAAAGTCGTATTTATAGAACAGATGAAGAAATATATATTGATAAAAATTATATTGATAGAAATGGTGATGGATATAATTTTGCAAAAATACGTGTTCGTGCAGTGAGAAAACCAGTTATAGGTGATAAGTTTTCTAGTCGTAGTGGACAAAAAGGAACAATTGGAAATATTATTCCTGAAGAAGATATGCCTTTTACAAAAGATGGTGTTCGTCCAGATATTATTTTAAATCCTCACGCAATTCCTAGTCGTATGACGATTGGTCAATTAAAAGAAACTATTTTAGCAAAAGTGTTGTTAAGTTTGGGATTATATGGTGATGGAACTAGTTTTGGTGAATTGGCAGTTGATTCTATTTGCGAACAATTATTAAAAAATGGATATGAAACAAATGGAAATGAATTATTATATAATGGATTAACTGGTGAACAACACGAATGTAGTATATTTACTGGACCAGTATTTTATCAAAGATTAAAACATATGGTATTAGATAAACAACATAGTCGTTCTATTGGACCAATGGTAAATATGACAAGACAACCAGCTGAAGGAAGGTCAAGAGATGGTGGATTAAGATTTGGTGAAATGGAACGTGATACAACAGTTGCTCATGGTGCAGCAAGATTTACTAAAGAAAGATTATTTGATGTTTCTGATAAATATAGCGTATTTGTATGCAAAAAATGTGGAATGATTGCTTCTTATAATGATGCGAAACATATTCATCGTTGTAGAACTTGTGAAAATAGAACAGACTTTTCATATGTAGAGATTCCTTATGCTTGTAAATTATTATTTCAAGAATTGATAACAATGAATATTGCTCCAAGATTATTAACAGAAAATTAATTATTCACAAATAATATTGAATCTATTATCCAATATTATTATTTAATAAATAATATATTTTTTAATTCTTTGAAGCAGAACGAGCAGAAGCAGCAGCAGCGGACTTAGATGCTGCGGCACTTGCTCCTAAAGCAGCCGCCGCCTTAGCAGCAGAACTAGCAGCAGCAGCAGCAGAACGTGATGCTGATCTAGCAGCAGCAGCAGCCTTTGACGCTGATTTTCCTAAACCCTTTGCCCTACCGGCAGATGCAGAACGAGCAGCAGAAGCCGCCTGTGATGCAGCCTTTGCAGCAGCAGCAGCAGCACCCTTTGCTGCCGATGCAGCCCTTGACCTTGCTTTACTTGCAGACCTTGCTTTACTTGCAGACATTGATCTACTACGACGAGTTTTAGGCATTATATATATACTAAATATTTTAACTCCAGATTTTTGATAAATTCGGCCACCACATTCCATCATTTTTTTTCACTTTATAAATTTCCCTAAATAATTCCGAACGAGATAATGGAACATTAACTCTATATTTATTCATTGGATGAGGATTAAATATTAATTGGTTATATATTGCTTCTTTATAAATATATGATTTATTTGATATTGTATAATATGCAAAAAACTTTTCTAAAGATGGAATAATTACTGGAATTTCCACATTATTTTTTAAATAATAATCTCTTAAATATTCTATCGTTATTGCTAAACCAGATATATCTGCCATATCTTCTCCAATAGAAATACTTGCATCAAAATTATATCCATCTTTTTTTGCACTAATATTATACTGTTTTATAATGTCTTTTTCTATTTTTGAATATATAATTCTGTCTTTTTTCGTAAAAATATCTTCCATTATTCCTTTATAATTAAATTTACTTCCACTATCATCTAATGAATGAGACATCTCATGTGTTAATGTAGAACCAATATATGCCATCACATATTCAATTCCTACATCATTTAAATTAATAAATGGTTTTTGAATATATGCTAAAGGTATATATACTTCATTTAATGATGGTGTATAAAAAGCATTCACTATATAACATTGGGTTCCGGTAAGTTTATTAATTCTCCAATCTACAGAACGACTGTCAAAATTATAATCAGACGGTTTAACGTCATTTGTAACTGAATCTATTAATTTTTTTGTTTTCCATTCTGAAAATAAAATTAAATTATACCATGCATCATTTTCTTTGTAATTTAATAATGGATCACGAATAAAATGTCCAGGAACGCCTACATTTAATGTAATATAATCTAATTTTAATAATGCATTTTTTTTACCTATCGGTGATAACCATTTATTATTTTTAATAATTCTCTTGAAAATCATTATCAAATCTTGAAATAATTGTTTAACATAATTAATATAATCTGGTTTGTAATATTTCTCTATATATTTTCTAGATAAAAAATGATTAAACATAAAAGACATTCCTGTCAATGCAAATATCTTTATTGGTGTCATTTTTGGTTGTCCCAACAATATCTTTCTACTAAAACGAAATGGCACAACTCTTAAATGTGGATGAAATACTGCCATTTCATTAATAAAAATATATATCCAAAAACTTTTCCATTTTTTTGTTTTCCAATTATCTTTTAATAACTTACAAACACATGATAAATAATTTAAACTATCGGCAACAAAACTAGATGGAATTTTTTCATATCCAATTGCTTTTGCAAATAATTCCCATTCAAAATCATATTTATAAGCATCTTCTTTTTTTACTACATTATAAAAATTGTCAGGATCATTATTTATTTTATCACAACCCATTGCTAATATAATATCTTTTTGAACATTAAATACATCTAATGGATCAATTAATTTTAATCTAGAACCAAAAGCAGCATCATTTAATTCTTCCAAAAACTTTAAATATTCATAAACTATTTTTTTTTTATATTTATATTCTTTTTCTTTTTTCTGTTGTTCAGTTAATGTTGCTTCTGTATCAAAGAAAAAATATATATTTACATCATATAACGGAAACGAAGGTAATCCAATATAATTTGTATATTTATTATTAGTCTTTAAATCTACATTTACTGACCAGTTTATAGGACATAACCATCTTATTATTTCATTTTTATTAATATATCCTAATAATCCCCATAAATCATCATTGTCTACAAAACCATTCAACATCTTGAATAAATTATCTAGATGAACCATACATTCTTTGTAATTATCAATCGTTAATGAATGAAATACTTTTTTAATACATTTATCTTCTTTTGTTTTTGGATCTTTTATTACTTCTTCTATTATCTCTACTAATTCACTATTTACTTTATCTTGAATTATCCTAAAATCATCTACCTGTACATAATATTTTTTTTCTTCAGTAATTGTTTCATATTTATTTTGTAATTTTTTAATATTATTATAATTTATATAATCATAGAAATCATTATTTGGACTATATTTTTTAGAAGTAAATGGTTCGTTTATCATTTTAATAATTGATTTTTCTGTTTTTTTCATTGTTTTTTTCAACAAATTATTATTTATAATTGGTAATTCAATATTATCGTATGGTTCTAAAAAATGTTCTTTACACTTTTCATATATTTCATTTTTTGTATTTATGAATTTTCTTATTTTTTTTGTTTTATTTTTCATATATTTATTTATTATAATAATATGTTATAAATGAAATTAATGAAAATAATATTCCACCCCATAATGAATCCATTATTACTAACCATTGATTCCAATTTGTAAATATTGCTTTTGTCGTTGTTTCATAGACTGCATAAATACAAAATCCTAATAAAAAAGCATCATATATTGATTTTTTATCTTTAATAATGAAATAATACAATACAAATGTTAATGTTAAATAACATAATAATCCATAAAATACATTAATTTGAAGTGGAGATTTTTGAACGGTTTTTACTGCATTTAACAATACATCCTTAAATATATAAAAATAAATAAAATCCAACACTACAAAAGAAATCATAATTGTTATTATTTTCAACATCAAATTTTTATTCATGTTTATATATTTTAGGAATATATTATATATTATATATGGCTGGTTTATCTGTTAATTTGTATGGTTCTACTGGACAACTTCCATTATTAAAACCTGGTAATCGTGGATTTTCACCATTAGGTAGAGGATTAAAAGGTGGTTCTCCACAATGGAATCAAAACGATTTACATACATTTATTGATGTTAAACAACAAAGATATCAAATTGTTGAAGCATGGAATACTATATATAGAGACCAATTATTAACTTCTAAATTACACAGAGTTATTACTCCTTTTAGAGCAGTAAATAATGCTGGTGATATATTATCTAGAAAATATTATAGTTGTGGAGGTCCTTGTCAAACAAAACAATATATTCCTAATGTTTATGGATTAAGAGGAAGATTTGGTGCAATTCAAAATATGTGCGATGACACTACTGTTCCACCTGCTAGTTGTAATGTTAAATATGTATATGATAGTTCTGATTATATTACTTATTTGAAACAAAAATCAATTGCTAAAAATTATAATGATCCTACATACGGAGGTGATGATTATAATGGTTCACAAGTTGCTTGGAAAGCAATACGACGTTATTAATTTTTTTTATGATGAATAATATTATATAATTATTTATATTCATATAATTATATAATGTCAAATAATTATGATTCATATTATACTCTTAGTCCTTCTATAAGTCAAGGATTTGTTTCATCACAAATATTAGGACCATTATCAACATCTCAAACTCCTGCATTAATTCGTTATCATAGTTATGGGGCATTACCTGGAAAACATCCTAATCCACCTAAATTCTATCCTTCTGATTTTGGAAGTGAATATTCTCAATCCAGATATCAATATGCAAATTGTGATTCTTCTGTAAAACAACAAATGTTGGCTAGAGAAAAAGAAGTTTCTAAAAATAAACCATATCGTTTCTTCTCTAGTTCATCACAAAGACAATTACCTATTGCTTCTGGACATTTAAATTATATTTCTCCAATTCCTTCTTCAATGAGAACAACTATATTAAAACGAAATGCAGTAGGCAAAAGTTCATATAAACAAGGATTACCTAATGAAGCATTCTTAAGTTATAAAAGTTATAATCCACAAGATGTCAAAAAAATACTTTACAAAGTTAGATCACAAGGATGTGTAGCACCTCCTAAAGTAGGCGCACTTGAAAATAAAACATGTAGAGTTGGTGGTGGTATTTGTAATAGAGGAGCAATTGTTAGACAAGGTTATTAAAAAACAACAGTTGATAAGAAATAACAGCAGTATTAAATAATATATTTATATATTATGAATCTTAGTTTTAAAAAATACATTACAGAGTTTTTAGGAACATTATTTTTAGTTTTTGTTGTTTTAACAACAGGGAATTGGTTGGCAATTGGCGCTGCTTTAGCTATTGGATGTTATTTAGGTGGTCCTATCTCAGGAGCAGCATATAATCCTGCAGTTGCTCTTTCTTATTTAGCTACAAATAAAATAAATACAAGTGAAGTGGTTGGTTATATTGTTTTTGAAATATTAGGAGGAATGGTTGCTTATTTATTATATAAAAATATAAAATAAATTCACACAATCCAATAAAATATAAATTATAATTTCTAATTATAATATATGTTACGTAGTAAAAAAAATCATAAAACTCATCATAGAAAATATAAAAAGACATTAAAAATGAATGGAGGAGCTTCTTTTTTTGGTCCATTAACCCAATATCTTAGTAATACAAGTAAGGTAAATGAACAAGTAGAGAAAATGAGTCAAGATAAAAATAACTTGATGGATAGCATGACACAATTAACTAAAACATATAATAATGTATTATCAAACGTTACAGAATTAGAATCTCGTATAAATGGATTAAGTGATTTAAAAAATCAATGTATTGGATTATATCCTACAATTGCATCTTCAACTTCAACAAGTAATAATAATGGAATATTTTCTTTCTTCAATCCTTCTACAACAGAAGAACAAAAAAATCCCCAAGAAGGTGAAGAAACCAAAGAAGAAGAACCAAAAGAAAAACCAATAGAAGAAACAAAAGAAGAAGAAACAAAAGAAGAAGAACAAAAAGAAAAACCAACAGAAAATCCTATAGGAGAATTTTTTGGTAATTTAATAGAAAACCCAAAACCAAATCCAACAGAAGAAACAAAAGATGAAACAAAAGATGAAACAAAAGAAAAACCAACAGAAAATTCTATAGGAAATTTTTTTAGTAATTTAATAGAAAACCCAACAGAAGAAACAAAAGAAGAAACAAAAGAATTTAGAGAATCTGATTTCCCAATTGATACAAATGATTTACGTAGTAATAAAATAAAAGAAACACTAAATAAAGATTTTGATGATTTAAAATCTCAAGGAAATCGCATATTAGAAGGTGAAAATAAAATATTAGATAGAGAACAAGATATATTAAATCGTTTACCACGCACTGAATCACTTACTTATGATATGTATGAAGACCTACCAAATGACGAAAGAAAACCAAAAATGATGGGTGGTAAACGAAGAACTAAAAAACATAAACGACGCATTAAAAAATTATCCAAGAAATATTATTTATAATTATTTTCTAGAAATATAAAATAATTTATAAAATATGTAAAGTGCAAGAATAATTAATAATATAAAATATAATCCAATAATAGGTTCTTTAATAAATATATTATTTTCAATTGAATTAGTATTTAATTCATTTAAACCTGGAATCATAATGTCGCATTCTTTTGTCTCCATATTAGAAAAAAATTCGGTGTTAGGTCTTCCAGATACAGGATTGACTCTTCCTGAATAAACAAAATCACTAGGTCTCATTCCAACAATATCTGAAGAAGCAACGTGATGTTCTTCAATAGATTTTTCATTTTTTGCATTAATTACATCTAATTTTAATGATATACAAGGTGGATGAACTGGTTCAATTAATGCACCTAATAATCCAGTTATTTCAATAGGAATTTTAAATACATCTTCTAAAATTCCTGGTAATAATCCAGTAAATTCTGCTGGTGTAGAAATGTTTTCTGGATTAATAAATGGAAGTTGTCCTGTAGGAATCGTATTAATATAAATATATCTATCTACCAAACTACTTTTATCACAAGGTGTTCCGCCCCATGGATCTTTATCAGTAGTTGGACAACATTGACCACCTGTATTTAAAAAATACTTATTTCCCAAAGCGTGTCCAGTTTTGGATGCTTTACTATCAGATAAAAGTAATAGTTGACCATATTCAAATAAACCTCCAATATCTTTAACAAAAGCAGGAAAATTACCATCAGATGTAATTCCTAACTTTTCTGGTGGATTTATATAATCCCAATAAGGATATAATTCGCCAATCTCTAGATGTGATGAATGATTTCCAGAATTTAAATTTGTATTATCTGTATTATCTCCCATATATAATATAACAAATATAATTATTATGAAACAACATCTAAAGCATTACTTGTGTCATATTCATTTACATTATCACCAGCATTATTTACATCAAAATCATTTGGAAGTTTTCCATCTGTCATGGATTCATTGATTGCATTTACCTGTTCTTGTATAGTTTGTACTTGTTCATTCAAATCATTAAATAATGTTTTAACATCTTTACATTTATCTATTTCTTCTTTTAATACTTGTATATTTGCTGCATTTTTTTCTGTCAAAACAGCAGTAGAATCACTATATTGTTGATATCCATTATTTTCATTTTCTAATCCTTCTCTAGAATAAAAAATATATATTTGATAAATTACTAATAGAGAAAAAAATATTATCAAAAATTTTATTAACATTATTATATATATATATAATAATGTCTACTAATTTTTTCGGCTTAGGAATGGAAAGTTACGGTAATACACAAACCGCACCTTCTACAAATGAAGGAACAACTACAAAAGGATTCGGACCCTATAGTTATCCAATCGCAATTACTTCAGGTAATGCTCGCCCACTTACAAATAAGGATCCAAGAAATAATGCCCCACAAAAACACGGTTTACCACGACCTTTAAAATGGAATTATCGTCTTGCAACTACATTTTCTAAAAATACTTCAAATTTACCAGAAAATAGTCCATATTTATATGACAATACAAATACAGTTTCAAAGTCTTCATTAGTTAATTTAGTTGGTTTAACAATTGATAAACCAGGAAGATATAGTGTAAAACAAAATCCTATTAATGAAAAAAGTTCTATTACACAATTAACGGAAGATTGTAGTAAATGTAATGGTGTAGGTCTCATTGATAGTTTTGCTCCTGAAAGATTTTTAACAGATAATCCTGAACCAATTGTGACAAGTCCGCAATTTTGTTGTAATCAAGAACAAAAAGCATTAAAAGCAGTCATTTATGCAAGTACAAATTTAAAACCTAATTATTACAATTCTCATTATCAATATCTTCAAAATAGATGTCAAACATATCAACAAAAATCATTTAATTTTACATCACCACAAGAAGATGTATATACTAATAAAAATAATTTATTAGTTAAACCAGGAAGTCCTGAATCTTTATCAAATATTTATGTTGCAAATTGTTTTCCAAATATTGACCAAATAACATATTCTCAAGCAAATATTGTGTATAAATCATTTTTATTATTAAAATCACAAAATTTATTAACCAATGATGATATTATACGTTTTAATCAAGAAAATATTAATACTATTTCAAAAATGTATCAATTTATCTCTACTATTGAAGGAAATAAAGTATAAGCATATCAAATTTATAATAACCTTGTGAATAATCCTTATGTTGGTGTTCCTATTAATGGTCCTTCTAATCCAAGAGGATGTAAATTAGTTGTTTATAAACCAAGCAATTATCAATATGCAACAGAAGGAGGAGTTAGTGCTAGTACACGTTTACTTAGATTAACAGTAGATACAATAAGTAAAAATATTACAAATACTAGAAGATTAAGTGGAGCCAATCCAGGTTCTATTCCTTATAATCCATTTATCTATAAAAATAAATACACAACATGTAGAAATTCAAATACAGTTTATATGAGACCTTTAGGAGGAACACAACGATTGTGTAGATATGCAAATACAAGTGAATTTATTAGAACAAAAGCATTAAATAAATTAGGAAATATTGGTGGAAATGTTCAAGGAACATTTGTTGGCGAAGTTGGAATGACAAATTCTATAAATTAAATACATCATTTATAAAAATATTTGATTTTTCATTTATTTTATTATAATTTAATTTATATTTTTCACACCACAATATACATTTTTGAATATTATTTTTATGAATATTCTCTACTTTTTCATAATTATATTTTTTATTTAATAGAGAAATTAAAATGTTCAAATTTTCAATTCGTTGATTTCCAATACCAATATTAGAATCTTCTATTTTATTTAAAAAATAATAAGGAATTTCATTTGAAATAATAGAAAAATTATTTGTTAATAATTTTTTTTTGTTTATTATAAAATTTAAGTAGAGATTATTAAAATATGTATAATAATTATTTCTTTTTGAAATATCTAATCTAAAATTTTTACATACTAAGAATCTTTCATTCGTAAATACATTTGATGCATTTGGTTTTAAAATAAATACTTTTTCATATAAACTCGTTAATATATATATTATATCAATAATAGGTTTATTTATAACCTCTCCTATTTTAATTATACAATTTCCATTTTCTGATTGATGTAATATTATTTTACATAATGTAGAGAAAAATTTAAATATATATGTATGAAAATCATTATAATCTATTTCAAAACACAACATATTTATCATTTCTTTTGATAAAGTTTTCTCTACTATATAAGAAATATTATTTGATTTATTAAAAAACATGAAAGCATCATATATTTCATCATTTAAACAATACAATGTTATTTCTTGTTTTGTATAAATATCATAAAAATTTGATATTTTTAATATCTCTATATAATTAAAAAAAACATTAGTATATGATTTTTTTATATTTAAAAAATCATGTTGAATTAAATAACCATAAGGATTAATTTGTTCTTTCATTTTATTTATATTATCATCATTTGATTTCAACAATAGAATTTCTTGTTCAAGATTTTGAATATAATAATCTACACTATTTGATATATATGGTTCTATTGTTTCATCGTTATTTTTAAATGTTTTATTTTTTAATATTAATGAATCAGTTTTTTTTGGAAGTATATAATAACTCATAATATTTATTATATACTAACTTTTAAATGATAAATCAAGCTTCAATACTCTTTTTTGTCTTTTTTGTTTTACCACCTTTTACTTTTGTTTGTTTCCTAGTTTTTTTCTCTTTTTTTTCTTCTTGAGGAATAATAATAACATCTTCACCTAATACTAATTTTTTTCTAGGTTTCCTAGTTTTTTTCTCTTTTTCAACAATTGGTTCTTGGAT
>Ga0187844_10000244_pt1 | contig 41588 bp, 30 predicted proteins | sample SpaLakP09_SKY_50_FD_134517 | JGI IMG/M metagenome (GOLD analysis project Ga0187844, IMG submission 134517) | Oligotrophic lake water microbial communities from Sparkling Lake, Wisconsin, USA - SP09_SKY_50 | ecosystem: Environmental > Aquatic > Freshwater > Lake | place: USA: Sparkling Lake... | reverse complement strand
GCGGGCCTTCTCCGAATTGGGCAGGCCCGAGGTCATCGGACCGGCGGGCACGAACAGGGCCGGCAGGTGGCTGAAGGTCAGGGCCCCGATCACCAGACCCGGCACGATCTTGTCGCAGACACCCAGATAGAGGGCGCTATCGAAGGCGTCATGGGTCAGGGCAATGCCGGTCGCCATGGCGATGACATCGCGTGAGAACAGCGACAGCTCCATCCCGGGGCGGCCCTGGGTGACGCCGTCGCACATGGCCGGCACGCCGCCGGCGAACTGGGCCGTAGCCCCCGCCTCGCGCGCGGCGACCTTGATCAGTGCAGGATACTCTTCCAGCGGCTGATGGGCCGAGAGCATGTCGTTATAGGCCGACACAATGCCGATATTGGGCGCGTTCGGATCGAGGGCCCGGACCTTGTCGATACCGGGCGACGCCGCGAAGGCATGGGCCCAGTTGGCGCAGGACAGCTTGGCCCGGCCGGGATTGCTGGCGATCGCTTCATCCATCTGGGCCAGATAGGCGGCGCGGCTGTCGCGGCTGCGCTCGATGATTCGGGCGGTGACCCTGGCGATAACGGGGTTGAGGCTCATGGCGCTACTCGGCCCACAGGATACGGACCGGCACGCGGTCCTGGTTGAGAATGGCGGCAACCGGCAAGGCAGGATCGACAGGGGCCTGAAGGAGGTCCCGCTTGGCCTGCCCTGTGACGAGCAGAACGATCAGCGAGGTCTGGGTCAGGGCCGCAAGGGTGAGGCTCAGACGCGGCAGATCCGGGGCCGGCTGGCCGGCGGGCACCGCGAGGACCAGACGGTCGGTCGCCGGGTCGAGTCCCTCAGCCAGGGCGATCGAGCCCGGAAACAGCGACGCGAAGTGACCATCCCCGCCAACGCCCAGGACCACCACACCAAACGGCAGGGCCTCTGCGACGCCGGTCTCGGCGACCTTGGCCGCCGCGTCGAAGCCGAGTCCTTCGAAGAAGAGCGGTGCAAAGCGGGCAGAGGCGGCCTGCCCCTTCAGCAGATGCCGGCGCACCAGTCCCTCATTGCTGCTGGCATCCGACGGCGGCACAAAGCGCTCGTCGGTCAGGGTCACGGTGACCTTGTCCCACGGGGCCGCCAGGCTCGACATGCGCTCATAGACCGGTGCCGGGGTGGTTCCCCCCGTGGCGGCAAAGCCCGCCTTGCCGTTGGCGGCCACAGCCTCGGTCAGGCTCGAAACCAGCAAGGCCGCTGCGGCGTCGTAGAGCGCCTCGCGGCTCGCAAAGGTCTCGATCGTCGGCAGGTTCATGATCAGGCCTTCCACGCACGCCCACCGGGCGCGATGAGGCCGTTGGACGACTGCGGACCCCAGGTTCCGGCCGCATAGGGCGCGGGTTCGATATTGGCTTCGACCCAGGCGGCCGAAACGCCGTCAATGAACTTCCAGGCCTGCTCCACCTCGTCGCGGCGCACGAACAGCGTGCGGTCGCCGCGGAACACGTCGAGGAACAGCTTTTCGTAGGCGATGCGACGACGGCCGCCGCTCTGACTGAACGACAGGGACAGCGGCAGCGACTGCAGCCGCATCCCCTCCTCCGACAGGCCCGGACGCTTGTTCATCAGGGTCAGAACGATGTTTTCGTCGGGTTGCAGGTCGATGACCAGCCGGTTGGCGACCAGGTCTCCATCGGTGGCCTCGCCGAAGATGTTGTGCGGCAGGGCCTTGAACTGCACGACGATCTGGGTTCGGCGATCCGGAAGGTTCTTGCCGGTGCGCAGGAAAAACGGCACGCCGTCCCACCGCCAGTTGTCGATGGCGACCTTCATGGCCACGAAGGTTTCGGTCTTGCTGGGCTTGCCCACCTCGTCGAGATAGCCTGCCCGGGCTCCGCCCTCGACGACGCCGGCCACGTATTGGCCACGCACCGTGTCATGCGCCACCGACTCCTTGGTGAAGCGGCGCAGCGAGCGGAGAACCTTGACCTTTTCGTCGCGCACCGCGTCTGGATCGAAGCCGGAGGGAGCCTCCATGGCGACCAGGCAAAGCAGTTGCAGCATATGGTTCTGCACCATGTCCCGCAGCGCGCCGTACTCGTCGTAATAGGGCCAGCGGTCGCCGACCTTTTCCGTCTCGGCGATCGTAATCTGGACGTGATCGATGGTGTTGCGATCCCAGAGGGGCTCGAACAGCACATTGGCAAAGCGCAGGGCCGTCAGGTTCTGGACCGTTTCCTTGCCCAGATAGTGATCGATCCGGAAGATCTGGCTTTCGCTGACCACCGCACCGACGGCGGCGTTGGTCTTGTGCGAGCTCTCAAGATCTCGGCCGATCGGCTTTTCCAGCACCAGCCGGGTCTCGGGACCGGTCAGGCCGGCGGCCTGCAGCGCCGCACAGGCGGGACCATAAAGGCTGGGCGACAGGGAGAAGAAGATGACCAGCGAGCCATGCTCGCCGATGCGCTCGGCCAGGGACGCCGCGCCTTCGGCCTTGGTGATGTCGACCGAGATGTAGTCCAGCCGGGCGGCCAGACGGGCCCAGGCGGCCTCTTCGACCGTCGCGCGCTTGCCCAGCTGTTCGCGGACCAGCGCCTTGTAGCTGTCGGCATCGTGGTCACCGCGCGCGACGCCAACGATCCTCAGATCATGTGGCAGGAGGCGGTCGACCTCGAGAAAATACAGAGATGGCAGCAGCATACGCAGGGCCAGATCGCCGGCACCGCCCAACAGAACCAGCACCTCGCGGCCATTTTCGCCGTCGTTCGTCATATCCACTAGATCTTCCACCCTATGACAACGTTGTCATGACACGCCCGCGCGCGCTTGGCAAGCGGCTGTCGATCAACGTTCCGCCCGGGAAGTCGGGCGGCTCCTAACTAGGCCAAACGCGGGGTCGCCGCCATAAGACCAATCCTGTTTTGGAGACGGCTTTCGTCGATAACGTGCCCGGGACGAAATCACTGTGCTGAAGAGGCCGCGTATCGAGCGGAACAGGGAAAGATCGCCCCTGCCCTAGCCCCTCGGCGCTGTTCCGGCCGGCTTGGCTGCACGGAAACGGTCCTTCATCTTGGCCACCCAGCCACCGAAGGCCTCGTTGTCCGCCGTCACCCGACTGAAGTCGGCACTGGAGAGCGATTCGACGTTCAGGCCGGACAGCGCCACACGCAGGCCTTCGGGGTTGGCCGCGCTTTCGACAAATCCCGAATAGCGCTGACGAAGCCGACCGAGGGCCACATTGTCGCCGGCCAGGCTATAGGCCACACCGGCCCGCAGGAGGCGCGCCTCTTCGCCCATCGCCAGGGTCCCCTGGCCGCGCCAGCGGTCGCCGAGCGCCTTTTCATATAGCGAACCGGCCACGGGCCACGTCCGCTGTTTCCAGGCGATGTCGGCGCGCAGGTCCTGAACGTCGCGGCTGTTGTCCTTCTCGACCAGCTCGAGCGCCGCGTCATAGCGCCCGAGCCCCATATAGGCCCGGGCAGTCGCCAGGCGACGCTCGCTGTTCAGGGCCGCGGGCAGGATGGTCGTACGGGTCTCGTTGATGGTCTGCAGCGCACTCTCGGGCTGCTTGTTCATCAGATAGATCCAGGCCAGAGCCGTGGCGACTTGGGCCTTGGGCACGCCGTTGAGCCGGTTCTCGACCTGGTACTTCAGCAACTTGGCCGCATCATCGAGCAGGTCGACATCCACCAGGCGCCGAACCAGGTTGCGCACCATCTGGTCCCCGTCAGCCCCGATGGGGGTGAGTTCCTGGAAGTCGTAGAACATCCCGACCGCCTGGATCGGCTGCATTCCGTCAGCAAGGCCGTCGAGGAACAGGGCCCGGAAGGCCGTGTTCAGGTCGTTGCGCAGCGCAATCGCCTCAGGCCGGTCCGACTGGGTTGTGCCGGCCGAGCGCAGCACATCCAGGGCCTCGCGATAGCGGCCCTGGTCGATATAGAGCTTGCCCAGCCCGCGAATGGTTTCGAGTTCGACCCCGTCGCCCCGCCAGCGGTAGCGCAACTGGTTCAGTTCCGCTGCAGCCGTTGCCGCATCGATCTGGCCCCTGGCAAGGCGGATCTGGGTCGCATGCAGCTGGGCCGGCGTGGCCAGACGGTCAATCGGAGCCTTGGCAATGGCCTGGAACATCCGCAGGGCCCGCATCTTCTCGCCCTTGGCCTCGAAGATCCGCGCCTGGGTCAGACGGATGGCCAATTGATCCTCGACCGGAACCTTGGGCTGGGCCAGGGCCTCGCCGACCAGTCGGGCCGCACCGCCGAGGTCACCGACCCCGAGGGCCGCATCGGCCTGGGCGTGCAGGAACCGCGCGCGCCAGAGCGGCGGAAACAGCTCCAGCGCCCGTCCACCGCCCGTGAATTTCTCACGGGCCTCGGCCCATTCTCCCCCGCGGGCGGCGATGTAGCCGCGCCACTGGGCACTGGACGGGTCATCGGACAGGACAGGCGACGCAAAATCACTTTCGGCCTCGGCCAGGCGATTGGCCATGACGCGCGCCACGCCCCGCAGGCCGCGGAACTCGGCATCGCCCATCAGGGTCTGGTGCTTGCGGGCCGCAGCGTTCAGAACGCCGATCGCCTCATAGGCCATGCCCGAACCGACCAGAAAACGGGCCAGGGCCATCCGGGCCCCGATGTAGCCGTTCTTGTCCTCGCCCTCACCTGCAGCGGGTATCGCCCCCTGCAGCGCGTTGTAGCGGGCAAGAAATCCCCCGGAACCGGTCTTGGGCCAGTTCTCGAGATCCACCAGGGCCGGCATGGCCATCGGCTGGGGCGCACCAGCGGCCGCGACCTCGGGTGGCGTCGCGGCGGAAACCGGCGACAGGACCAGACCTGTGGGGCGGCCGATGCGCAGCAGGTCGCCCTCGCTGGAGACCATCAGGTCGTCCGCATAGGTTTCCGCTGCCAGCCCCTGCGCCGAGGGCAGGAGCGCCATCTCGACATATTCACGGCGGGACGGCAGTCCTTTGGACGGTGCCAGGGCCGGCGCGACCAGCAGTCGGTCACCGACCGCAGGATCGGCGACCCATACGGCGCGCGTAACGCCGGCCAGAACAGCGGTCAGGGTCGCAGGATTGGCCGTCTCGTCCCGCGCCACCCGGACTGGATCCGGAGTCGGCTGTGATCCTGCCCCCAGACTGATCGTCCAGAGCCCGCCCAGCCCCTCGGCATAGTAGGGCGTTCCGGCGGGCGTGACGATGCGCAGCGCCGTATAGTCGGCCCCCTTGAAGACCTGGAGCTTGCTGTAGTGCGGACTGGACGCCGGGAGCTTCGAGATGTCCAGCCGCGCGGGCGTGTCGAAAACGACCCAGACGGCCTCGCCACGCCGGAAGACAGCGGCTCCGGCGGGAGCCGCCCAGTTGAACGCAATCTGGACCTGGGAGCCGGACTTCTCGAACCCGGCCCTGACGACGCCGCCCGGCGGCATCGGATTGGGCCGCCCGACCGGCGCTGCGGGCACTTCGCCTGGAGCAGCCGCCGCCATGGCACCGGCCTTGGCGTAGATATTGACGAAGTCGGACCCGTCCGCGTTGCCGGTCCGGGCGTCCGCGTCATCGGCAAGGTTCAGCACAATCTCGAGCCCGCCGCCGACATGCCGGGCCTGGGCCGACTTGACCCAGCGCGGCGGGGAGAGCCCCAGCACGGTCATGTCCGGATTGGCATCGCGACTGAAGCGCAGGGTCAGAACCTGCCCCTCGCGCCTGGCCGTCATGCGACCACCGCCCTGGAACTCGACCCGCGAGAACTCGGCGGCCTGGGCAACACGCACGATCAGGCCGCCCCGCGCCACGGCCACGGGACCGGCCGCCTGGACCGACGGAACCGCAACACTGGCGATGCAGACCGCCGCGACGCCGGATCGCAGGAGCGTGCGTAGACTCATCGCTGCCCTAGCCTGACTTCTTCGGCGACGCACCGGCCAGAGCACCGGCGTCCGCCGTCTTGCCTGCAGCGTTGCCGCCGTCGGCGACAGCGGCCTTGCCCTTGGTGATGGCGTCACCTGCAAAGCGGTTGGCGAGCTTCTCGGTCAGGACCTTGGCATCCGTCGGCGCCATGTTCGCCAGGATCAGGGCCAGGGTCCGCTCCTTCATCTTGGCGGCGATCGGCACGCGGACCGCATCGTCAAGGATCGTCATCCGCGCTGCGGCGTCCTTGGGCTTCATGCCCGAGAACACCGTCACCATCCGGTCGACCTCGGCCGACTTCTGGGAGTCGGCCTGCCCCAGCAGCCCCTGGATGTCGCCCTTCAGGCCGTTCAGGGATTTGACCTTCGCATCGAGCTTGGCCTCGGCGGCCGCCAGCAACTGAAGCTGCACATCAATGTCCTGCTCGCGCTGGTCCAGTTGACCGCGACGGGCCCCGAGGCTATGCAGGATACGCAGTTCGGCCGGCGACAGGCCGGCCTCGCGGGCCAGGTCGGTCGCCGTCGGAGCGCAAACCTTCGGCATGGCGGCCGACGCAGCCGGGGCCTTGGGAGCCGGCTTCTGGGCCGCCCCTTCGCCGGCAGCGCCCTCTCCGGCCTTGCCGGTGCCTTCGGCAAAAGCCCGCGCGCCACTGATCATCTCGGGCAGCGACCGCGCGCCGGCCAGGGCATTGACCGCTAGGACACCGCCAACGGCGATGCCCACGAGCGGCAGAATGCGGGGAATGTTCTTCATCGCCGGGCTCTGAAACTGGAACCGGGGCCGGGTGGATCCACCGGCCCCTCAAAAAGGTCATCATCAACCCGGGCGCGTGAACGCGGGGTTTCCTTGGGTGGAGACGGCTTCGGCGCTGCCGGCCGTGCGACGGGCTCACCCGCCGGCCGCATCGCCTTGGCAGCGGGCTTCGCCCGGGCCTCACGCTCCAGAAGCCGCTCGAAATCCTCGGCCTTCAGCCGACGTTCGGATTGCAGGGGTGACTCGGCAGGCTCCGGACGCGCACGCGGCGCTGTCGGCGGCGGCGGCGTGACGACGGGGCGGTTCAGCGCTTCGTCCAGCCGTGCCGCCAGGGCCGTAGCCCGCGCGATGCGGTCAGCCAGGGATTCAGAAGCCTCATCGGTGGCCGCGCGCAGGTCAGCCAACCCCTGCTCTGCCCGGGCCGCGGCCTGATCGAGATCGGCAACGGCCTTGGCGAACCCGGCATGACTGTCGCGCAGGGCCTTGAGGCGACGCTCGAGGCGCCAACCAAAGCCCAGGGCTACGATCAGCAGGACCGCGAGAAGCAGGTTGAGGGCGACCGCGACCAGGCTCATTTCAGCTTCTGCACCGCTTTCTTGGCCGCCGGGGTCAGCGGAGCCTCGGCGCGGACCGCGATCGAATGGTTGCGACGCCCCATCCGTCCGCGCGTCAGCGGGATGGCCCCAGCACGCAGTTCCACCAGACTTTCGGGCGTGGCGTTCAACATCAGGGTGTCGCCGACCTTGAGATCCAGCACCCGCGACAGGGGCAGCTGCTGCTCGTCGAGAACGGCCCGAACTTCCATCTGGGTCGTCCAGAGCTCGGTGGCCAGGTGACCTTCCCAGATGTTGTCGCGGCCGAACTTCTCGCCCATGAACTGCTGCAGCAGCATCTTGCGGATGGGCTCGAGCGTCGCATAGGGCAGCAGCAGCTCGATGCGGCCGCCACGGTCTTCCATGTCAATCCGCAGCTTGACCAGGATGGCGGCGTTGGCCGGTCGCGCGATGGCGGCAAAGCGCGGATTGGTCTCCAGCCGGTCCAGCGAGAAATTGACCGGATGCAGCGGCTCGAACGCGCTTTTCAGGTCATGCAGGACGACCTCGATCATCCGCTGCACCAGCACCCGCTCGATGGTGGTGTAGGGGCGACCTTCGATGCGCATCGCGGCCGTGCCGCGGCGTCCGCCCAGCAGCACGTCGACGATCGAATAGATCAGGTTGGAGTCGACGGTCAGCAGGCCGTAATTGTCGAGCTCCTCGGCCCGAAACACGGCCAGGATCGCCGGCAGCGGGATGGAGTTGAGATAGTCGCCGAAGCGGATCGAACTGATGTTGTCGAGGCTGACCTCGACGTTGTCGCTGGTGAAATTGCGCAGGCTCGTCGTCATCAACCGCACGAGGCGGTCAAAGACGATTTCGAGCATCGGCAGACGCTCGTAGCTGACCAGGGCAGAGTTGATGATCGCCCTGATGCCGGTGCGGTCGTCCTCGCCGTCGCCTGAAAGGTCGAAGCCCAGCAGGCTGTCGATTTCGTCCTGATTGAGGATCCTTTCGGATCCCATCATGTCGCCGCCGCCGCCGTCGTCCCAGCCGCCGCCGCCCATGCCGCCGCTGAAGTCGCCGAACGCGTTGGCGCCGCCGGACGAGTCCCCGCCCCCCGGAGGGTTCTCCGAGGCCCATTGCGCCATTGCGGCCTGATCGTCGATTTCGTCCGCCATGTTGGTTTGCCCAACCCGCGCCGCAGGGCGCTAGTTGATGAGCATCTCCTCAATCAGGACGGCATTCACCTTGGAGGGCGCGGCAACCAGATTGACCCGGCGCAGCAGTTCGACCCGGAGCTGGTAGGCTCCCTGGCTGCCGTTCAGGTCTTCCGGCCTCAGTTCGCGCAGGAACGTCTGGAACATGTCCGACAGTCTGGGCAGATTCGGGGTCAACGCGTCGGCGGTTTCCTGGTCCGGCAGTTCGAAGGTGAGCTTAAGCTTGAGGAAGGTCGTCTTGCCGTCGGCCGTCTGCATGTTCACGACGATGTCGGGCAGGGTGTAGAACACGATCCCGTCCGGCCCCTCCTTGATCACCGGAGCCCCGGCCGCCCCTTCAGCGCCCTTCTCACCGCCGCCGTGACCGCCCTCCTCCTTCTTCTTTTCCTTCTTTTCCTTCTTATCCTTGCCGTGTTCCTCGGCACCCTTTTCGCCATGGGCGGCGGGCTTGGGCTTCAGCAGGAAAAAGGCCGCAGCGCCGCCGCCACCCAGCAGGAGGACGCCGGCCGCCGCCGCGATCAGGATGATGGGTGGCTTCTTCTTGGCGGGGGCTTCGCCGTCTTCAGCACCCTCTTCGCCCTCGGGGGCGGGAGCTTCCTTCGGGGGTTTCTTGGCCACGCGCGCGGTTCCTTGGAATCTATGCCCCTACTGATGCGCGAGCATGGTTAACGATCTGTTTTAGAGGTCATTTCGCCGCAGGCTGAATCTGCCCGGCAGACTCCGCCCAACAGCCCTCCGTTAACCTTGTTATTCGCTGATTTTACTCAGTTTTTTGACTTGGCCCGAAGGTTGCAGAGCCCTTCGCGGCGTAATTCTCGCGCCAGCCGTCCCGGTAATCGTCATGGACAACGCCCTGTATGTAGGCCTTTCGCGGCAGCTGACCCTGCGTCGCGAGCTGGATATCGTGGCCAACAACATCGCCAATGCCAACACCACGGGCTTCAAGGCCGAGGAACTGATGGTCCGCACGGAGCCGGCGCGTCCGGCCCGGACGCTGGGCGGCTCCAACCCCGTCAAGTTCGTCCTCGATGACGGCGTGGCCCGCGACTTCTCCCAGGGTGCGATGACCAAGACCGGCGGCGATTTCGATCTCGCCATCGAGGGCCAGGGCTTCTTCAAGGTCCAGACGGCCGGCGGCGAGCGCTACACTCGCGACGGCCGCTTCACCACCAACCCGGAAGGCAAGCTCGTCACCCAGGGCGGAGCCCCGGTTCTGGACGAAGGCGGCGGCGAGATCCTGATCGATCCCAAGCTCGGGGCTGTCAGCATTGGCAAGGACGGCCTGGTCAGCCAGGGCCAGGTTCGCGTCGGCAAGATCGGCATCGTCAGCACCCAGGACCTCTCGGCCCTGCGCAAGGACGGCGACAATCTCTATCGCAACGTCGCTAACGTCACGCTTCAGCCCGCCCCGAGCGCCGTCGTGCACCAGGGCATGCTGGAATCCTCCAACGTCCAGTCCGTGGTCCAGATCACCAAGCTGATCGAGGTGCAGCGCGCCTACGAGAGCATGGCCAAGATGATGGACAACACCGCCGAACTGACGCGCTCCGCCGTCGAGCGCCTCGGCAAAGTCAATTAAGGGAACCTAGACCATGCAAGCTCTGCGCACCGCCGCGTCCGGCATGTCGGCCCAACAGCTGAATGTCGAAGTGATCTCCAACAACATCGCCAACATGAACACGGTTGGCTTCAAGCGCCAGCGGGCCGAGTTCCAGGACCTGCTCTACCAGACCATCGAGCGCGCCGGGGCCCAGTCCTCCAGCGACGGCAATGTCGTGCCGACCGGCGTCCAGGTCGGCGGCGGCGTCAAGGCCGGCTCGGTCTACCGGATCACCGAGCAGGGCACGCCGACCATGACCAACAACGAGCTGGACGTGGCCATCCAGGGAAAGGGCTACCTGCAGGTACTGCTGCCCTCGGGCGAGACCGCCTATACCCGCGCCGGCAATTTCTCGACCAATGACCAGGGCCAGGTGGTCACCGAGGACGGCTATGTCGTCCAGCCGGGCATCACCATCCCGCAGAACACCACGGCGATCACGATCGGCAAGACCGGTCTGGTGCAGGTGACCATCTCGGGCGCGGCCCAGCCCCAGACCGTGGGTCAGATCGAACTGGCCAATTTCATGAACGAGGGCGGCCTCGAGGCGATCGGTGACAACCTGCTGATGGAAAGCGGTGCGTCCGGCTCGCCGAACATCGCCGCCCCCGGCCAGCCGGGCTTTGGTACCCTGCTGCAGAACTACACCGAGTCCAGCAACGTCGATTCCGTCAGCGAAATCACCGCCCTGATCGTCGCCCAGCGGGCCTACGAGATGAACTCGAAGGTCATCACCACCGCAGACCAGATGCTCCAGGCCACCTCGCAGCTGAGGTCATAGAGCCATGAAGCGCCTTCTCCTCGCCGCCTGCGCCCTGCTGATCGCCTCGCCCGCCCTGGCCGCCCAGCCGGTCACCCTGCGCTTCGACACCTCCGACGAGGACGGCCGGATCACACTCGGCGACCTGTTCGACGGAGCGGGCGCTGCATCAAGCGTCCTGATCGCCACGCGCGTGGGGCCGACAGCGGTTCTGGACGCCGGCATGGTGCAGTCTGCGGCCCGCCGGGCCGGTCTGGAATGGGCCAATAGCCAGGGGATCCGCCGGATCGTCGTGCGCCAGGGCCCCGACGGCGGAGCTGCCGCCACCATCGTTCGCGGCAATGTGGAAGTTCTTGCCTATGCCCGCAGCCTCGCGGCCGGCGAAATCGTCCAGCCGCAAGACCTGATCTGGACCAAGGTCGCCGCCGCCCCCAGCGACACGCCCGGCGACGCCGAGGCCCTGATCGGCATGAGCGTCCGCCGCCCCCTGCGCCAGGGGGCCGTCGCCTCGCTGCGCGACGTTTCGGCCGCCCAGGTCATCAAAACCGGCGACCAGGTCGCCGTCACCTTCGAGGACGGCGGCATTTCGCTGACCCTGCAGGGCAAGGCCCTGACGGCTGCGGCCGTCGGCGACACCTTCACGCTGCAGAACACAGTGTCCAAGAAAGTCATAGAGGCCGTGGCCGTCGGCCCCGGTTCCGCCGTCGTCGGTCCCCAGGCCCAGCGCCTGCGGGCCAGCCGCAATCCCGTTCGCTACGCCGCCCGCTAGAGGTCATCGCCATGCGCAAATCGCTCCTCGTCGCCGCCCTGCTCCTCGCCCCGCTCGCCGCCTGCTCGACCGTGACCGAAGCGGTCAAGGGCCCTGAACTGGCCCCGGTCGGCTATCCGGCCCAGCTGGCCCCGATGTCGCAGCAATATGTCTCGGCCCGCGAACCCGCGCCCCAGGCCGCTTCGGCCAACTCGCTGTGGCGGGGCGGCGCGCGCGCCTTCTTCAACGACCAGCGCGCCAGCCGCGTGGGCGACATCCTGACCGTCCAGATCGACATCGACGACAGCGCCAGCACCAAGAACAACACCGCCAGCAACCGCACCTCCAGCACCAAGGCCGGGGTCAGCAACTTCCTCGGTCTGGAGTCGAGCCTCGGCAAGGTCCTGCCGGGCGGCTTCGATCCGGCCAATGCGGTCGGCACCGACTCCACCTTCAGCAACGCCGGCGGCGGCAGCGTCAGCCGCTCGGAAAAGATCAGCCTGACGATCGCCGCCGTGGTCAGCCAGGTGCTGCCGAACGGCAATATGGTCATCCAGGGCACCCAGGAAGTCCGGACCAATGCGGAACTGCGCCAACTGACCGTGGCCGGCATCGTGCGTCCGGAAGACATCTCTTCGGCCAACACGATCAAGCACACCCAGATCGCTGAAGCCCGCATCAGCTACGGCGGCCGCGGAGACATCAGCCGCGTGCAAAAGACCCCGGCCGGTCAGGCCCTGGTCGAGCGCTTCTCGCCGTTCTGATCGCAGGCGTAGAGCTCAAGAATGGCGCGGCCCCGCAAGGGTGTCCGCGCCTTTTGCGTTTTCTAGGGGCTGGCGGCCGGAGACCGCCGGGATCAACCCACTTAGGCCCGGCGTCCCGCCGCCGAGGCGTTGTCGACCCCCAGGGCCGCCAGGGCACCGTGCAGGATGCCTTCGGCGTCGAGACCGGCCTGGGCATACATCAGGTCGGGCTTGTCCTGGTCCTGGAAGACGTCCGGCAGGGTGAGGGTGCGGATCTTCAGGCCACGATCCAGCGCGCCGTGCGTGGCCAGGGCCTGAAGCACAAAGGCGCCGAAGCCGCCCATGGCACCCTCTTCCACCGTGATGATGGCCTCATGCTCGCGGGCCAGCCGGAGCAGCAGGTCGATATCCAGCGGCTTGGCGAAGCGGGCATCGCAGACGGTGGCCGACAGGCCGCGCGCGGCCAGCAGGTCGGCGGCCTTGAGGCTTTCGGTCAGGCGCGTGCCGAACGAGACGATGGCGACGCTGGTTCCCTCGCGAACGATGCGGCCCTTGCCGATCTCCAGCGGCTCGGCCAGCCCGACCGGCATTTCGAGGCCCAGGCCTTCGCCGCGCGGATAGCGGAAGGCGCTGGGACGGTCATCGATGGCGACGGCGGTGGCGACCATGCGGGCCAGCTCCAGCTCGTCGGCGGCGGCCATCAGCACCATACCGGGCAGAGCGCCCATGAAGCCGATGTCGAAGGTGCCGGCATGGGTCGGGCCGTCGGCCCCCACGAGCCCGGCGCGGTCCATGGCGAAGCGTACCGGCAGGCGCTGGATGGCCACGTCGTGGACCACCTGGTCATAGCCGCGCTGCAGGAAGGTGGAATAGATCGCCGCAAACGGCTTCATGCCGTCGGCGGCCAGGCCGGCGGCGAAGGTCACCGCATGCTGCTCGGCAATGCCGACGTCGAAGGTCCGCTCGGGGAAGGCCTTCTGGAACAGGTCCAGGCCCGTGCCCGAGGGCATGGCGGCGGTGATGGCGACGATCTTGGGATCGGCTTCGGCCTGCTTGACCAGTTCCTGGGCAAACACCTTGGTGTAGCTGGTCGGGCCGGCGGCGGCCTTCTGCTGCTGGCCGGTGACGACGTCGAACTTGACCACGGCATGCAGCTTGTCGGCCGCGCCCTCGGCGGGCGCATAGCCCTTGCCCTTCTGGGTCACGACGTGAACCAGAACCGGCTTGTCCTTGAACTCGCGGGCGTTCTTCAGCACCGAGACCAGGACGTCCATGTCATGGCCGTCGATGGGCCCGACATAGTGGAAGCCCAGTTCCTCGAAGAAGGTGCCGCCGGTGACCATGCCGCGGGCATATTCCTCGGCCTTGCGGGCGGCTTCCCGCATCTGGGTCGGCAGCTTTTCGACCACCGTCTTGCCCAGCTTGCGGACCTTGCGATAGGTCCCGCCGGACACGAGATTGGCCAGATAGGCGCTCATCCCGCCGACCGGCGGCGCGATCGACATGTCGTTGTCGTTAAGGATGACCGTCAGTTGCTTGGTCGTGTCGGTGGCCGCGTTCATCGCCTCATAGGCCATGCCGGCGCTCATCGAGCCGTCGCCGATCACCGCCACGACGCGATTATCGTCACCCTTGGCGTCGCGCGCGGCGCAGAAGCCGAGCGCCGCCGAGATCGAGGTGGCCGCATGGGCCGCGCCGAACGGGTCGTATTCGCTCTCGGCCCGCTTGGTGAAGCCTGAAAGGCCCCCGCCCTGGCGCAGGGTCTTGATGCGGTCGCGTCGGCCCGTGAGGATCTTGTGCGGATAGGCCTGATGCCCGACGTCCCAGATCAGGATGTCCTTCGGGGTCTCGAACACATGGTGCAGGGCCACGGTCAGCTCGACCACGCCCAGGCCGGCACCGAGATGCCCGCCGGTCACCGACACGGCACCGATGGTTTCCGCCCGCACTTCCGCCGCCAATTGCTTGAGGTCGGCCACGGAAAGCGCCCGCGTATCGGCAGGCGAAGCGATCTTGTCGAGAAGAGGGGTCAAGCTAGTCATATCCGAAGAAAGCGCGGTCAGTTGCGGCGGTCCAGCACGAAATCAACGCTGCGGCGCAGATGATCGGCCCGTTCACCAAAAATATCGAGATGCGACTTGGTCTGGGCGGCCAGCAGGGTCACGCGCTCCTTGGCGGCATCCAGCCCCAAAAGGGTGACATAGTTGGCCTTGCCCTTGGCGGCATCCTTGCCGCCGGCCGCCTTGCCCAGCACCTCGGCATCACCTTCCGCATCCAGAATATCGTCGACGATCTGGTAGGCCAGGCCCAGATCCTGGGCGAACCCCATCAGGGCGGCGCGCTCGGAATCCTTGGCCCGGGCGATGATCAGCGGGATCTCGAAGGCGAAGGCGATCAGGGCGCCGGTCTTCAGGCGCTGCATGCGGGCCACGGCCCCGAGATCGTCGCGTACGCCCAGCAGGTCGATCATCTGGCCGCCGCACATGCCCCGGGCCCCCGAGGCGATCGCCAGCTTGCGGACCAGTTCGGACCGCACATGACCGTCATCATGGGTGTCGGGGTGGGCCATGATCTCGAAGGCGGCGGTCTGCAGGGCATCCCCCGCCAGGATCGCCGTCGCCTCGTCATACTGGATATGGACGGTCGGGCGACCGCGACGCATGTCGTCGTCGTCCATGGCCGGCAGGTCGTCATGCACCAGGCTGTAGGCGTGGATGCACTCCAGGGCGCAGGCTGCCCGCAGGACCGGCCGCTCCGGAAGGTCGAACATCTTGCCGGTTTCAAGGGCAAAGAACGGCCGCAGCCGCTTGCCGGGCCCCAGGGCCGCATAGCGCATGGCTTCGGTCAGGCGGCTCTCGGGCCCTTCCGCGCGCGGCAGCAGCTCATCCAGCGCCACGGTGACGATGTCGGCGGCCTGGACGATACGACGTTCAAGGTCGATCAAAACAGCTTCCCCCCGTCCGGCACAGCCTGGTCCACGCCCAGCAGCACCACTCCGCCTTCCGCATCAGGAAAGCCCAGACACAAGACTTCAGACATCACCGGCCCGATCTGGCGCGGCGGAAAATTGACCACGGCGGCCACCTGGCGGCCGACCAGTTCCCCGGTCGTATAGTGCTTGGTGACCTGGGCCGACGAGCGCTTGATCCCGATGGCGGGTCCGAAATCGATGGTCAGCTTGTAGGCCGGCTTGCGCGCTTCCGGAAACGGTTCGGCCTTGGTGACGGTCCCTATGCGGATGTCGACCTTTTCGAATTCGTCATAGGTGATCGCCGCCGATGCCATCAGGCAAAATCCGCCGCTTCAGCCGAAACGGCTCCGCCCTGCCCCAGCACGATCTTCTCGACCTTGAGCCGGGCGGCCTCGAGCTTCTTCTCGCAGTGCGCCTTCAGGATTGCCCCACGCTCATAAAGATCGATGGACTGCTCCAGCGGTGCCTGACCCGACTCGAGGCGCGAGACGATGGTTTCGAGCTCGGCCAGGGCTTGCTCGAAGCTCAGACCGGCGAGGTCTCCGTCCAGACTTTTCGGGGCGTCAGTCATTTCAACTCCGGGGAGAACACCGCACCCTAGTGGCGCAGCGACAGGCGGGCAACGGCGTAGAGTGCGATCGGCCGGAGAGTCTGGAACGACTTCGGGAGGTTGCGCTCTAAACCCATGAAGATGCGGCCTTTTTGGCCAGGGCGACGATTCCGTTCATGGGTCATGGCTCTAGAGGCTGACCGCTTTCAGGGGAAGCCGAAATGATGCTGGATCAGGTCCGGGCGAGACGTTTGACACTCCAGTAGCCGTGCCCCTCGTCCAGAACCTTGCGCAGCCCCTTCTTTTCAAGGGACCGGGCGATCATCCAGTTGAAGAAGCCGTGGGCGACCAGGAGCACGTCGTGGCCGCAGGCGGAGCGCGCGATCAGTAGATCGGCCGCCCGGTCCGCCCGGTCTTCGGCCTGGACGCGCGTCTCCTGACCGGCATGGTGGTTGAAAAACCACCACCAGAACCGGGCGAAGAAGCCGAGATGGCTCGGGCTCATGCGGACCCAGGCCGGCCAGGGCGGTGGCGGCAGAGGTGCCTCGATGAAGAGGTCATCGACGGAAAACGTCCGTCCGTCGCAGATCGCGCGAGCGGACTCGATCGCACGACGCCGTGTCGACACCAGAACGACGTCCGCGCCCTGCCCGATCTCTACGAGAGACGCCGGCGGGAGTTGCTCGGGCTTGATGCCGCCAGCCTCGTAGCGGCCCCACCACTCGCCATAGGCCGGGCAGTTGAGGCGGACCTTGCGCGACAGGGCCGGCTCGCCGTGGCGGGCCAGGGTGATGGTACCCGGACTCGCCGGCGCAGCGGCGGGGAAATCGTGGTCGGCGGGCATTGCGTCGGCCATGTTTCGGAGAACACGGTGGCATCGCGCGGGGCGCGCCGGTCGTGTCCTTCAGTCCTCCTGGAGTGCGCGAACATGCGCAGCGGCGGACCGCCCCAGCGCCTGGAGGTCGTACCCGCCCTCGAGCGAGGAAACAATACGGCCCTTCGCCCGAAGATTGGCCACCGAGACGATCGCCCGGGTCGCCCAGGCAAAGTCGTCCTCCACGAGGTTCTGGGCCGAAAGCGGGTCGCGAACGTGGGCATCGAAGCCGACCGAGACCAGGATCAGATCCGGCGAGAAGGCGTCGACCCGGTCGAGCAGCCCCTCAAAGCGGGACCGCCAGAGCGAGGCCGACGCATTGGGCGCGACCGTGGCATTGGCGATGTTGCCCAGCCCCGTCTCGGACGGATCGCCGGTGCCGGGATAGAGCGGCGACTGGTGGATGGAGGCGAAGAAGACCGTCGGATCATGCTCGAAGGCGGCCTGGGTACCATTGCCGTGATGGACGTCGAAATCGATGATCGCCACGCGCGGCAGCCCCTCGGCCTGGGCGACCCGGGCGGCGACGGCCATGTTCGAGAACACGCAAAAGCCCATCGCCGTATCCGGTTCGGCATGGTGTCCCGGCGGCCGCACCGCACAGAAGGCCCGTGTCCCCTGCCCTGCCGCAACGGCCCGGACCGCAGCGACGGCGGCCCCGGCCGACCGGCGAGCCGCCGCCAGACTACCGGTCGACAGGACCGTATCCGGATCCAGGGCCACGCGACCCGACTGCGGCGCAGCGGCGAAGACGGCGTCAAGGAAGGCCTGGGGGTGAATCCGCGCGAGATCCACGGTGTCAATCAGGGGCGCGTCAAACCGCTCCAGCGACAGGTTGGCATCGTCGTCGAGGGCATCGATCACGGCCTGCAGCCGTTCGGGGCGCTCGGCATGGCCGTCGCCGGGCCGGTGATCCAGCATGGCGGCATGGGTAAACAGCGAGACGGACATGGCGCGACCTGACTGAACGGCGGGAGCTCCAATCTATGCGACTTGGGGGATTGGACGAAACCGCTGTCGCACGGCTATCAAGCGGACATGACCCTCGAGATCCGCCGCGCCACCCCTGACGACGCCGATACGGTTTCCAGCCTCGGCGCGCGAACCTTCAGCGAAACCTTCGCCCATCTCTATCCGCCCGAGGACCTGGAGACCTTCCTGGCCTATGCCTATGGCCTGGAGCGGACCCGCAATGATCTGGCCCATACGGACAAGGCGACCTGGCTGCTGGAGGACGAGGGCGAAGCCATCGGCTACGCCCTGGCCGGCCCTTGCGACCTGCCCCATCCGGATGTCCGGCCCGAGCATGGCGAACTCAAGCGCATCTATGTCCTAAAGAGCCATCAGGGCGGTGGCCGGGGCTCGCTGCTGCTCAACACCGCCCTCGAATGGCTGGAACAGGCTGGTCCGCGCCCGCTGTGGATCGGCGTCTGGTCGGAGAACTTCGGGGCCCAGAAGCTGTATGGACGCCTCGGCTTTGAGAAGGTCGGCGAGTATTTCTTCCCGGTCGGCGAGACCCAGGATCTGGAATTCATCCTTCGGCGCGGCTAGCGGCCAAATCGCCAGCGGCTGCGCCGCCCCGGTTGCGTCCTGATAGAGAACGCTCCATGCTCCGAACAACTGTTCGAGGCCCGCTGCCATGTTCCTGCGCTTCTTCTCCGAGCTCCGATCGGCCAAGGTGCCGGTGTCGCTGCGCGAATATCTCCTGCTGATGGAGGCCCTGGACAAGGACGTCATCGACCGCTCGGTCGAGGACTTCTACTTCCTGTCGCGCGCCAGCCTGGTGAAGGACGAGAAGAACCTCGACAAGTTCGACCGGGTCTTCAGCCACGTCTTCAAGGGGCTGGACAGCGTCAGCGACGGGATGACCGCCGAGATCCCCGAGGAGTGGCTCAAGGCCCTGACCGAGAAATTCCTGACCGACGAGGAGAAGGCGGCGATCGAGGCCATGGGCGGCTTCGAAAAGCTGATGGAGACGCTCCAGGAGCGCCTGAAGGAACAGAAGAAGCGCCACGAGGGCGGCAACAAGATGATCGGTTCGGGCGGCACCAGCCCGTTCGGAAACAACGGCTACAATCCCGAAGGCGTCCGCATCGGCCAGGACAAGAGCCGCCACGGCCGGGCCGTGAAGGTCTGGGACAAGCGCGAGTACAAGAACCTCGACGACAGCGTCGAACTGGGCACCCGCAACATCAAGGTGGCCCTGCGCCGCCTGCGCAAGTTCGCCCGCGAAGGCGCGGCCGAAGAACTGGATCTGAACGGGACGATCCGCGGCACCGCCGAGAAGGGCTATCTCGACATCCAGCTGCGTCCGGAGCGGCGCAACAAGATCAAGGTCCTGATCTTCTTCGACATCGGCGGCTCGATGGACGGCCACATCAAGCTCTGCGAGGAGCTGTTTTCCGCCGCCAAGACCGAGTTCAAGAACCTCGAATTCTATTACTTCCACAACTGCCTGTACGAATCCGTCTGGAAGGACAACCGCCGCCGCCAGGTCGAGAAGATCCCGACCTGGGACGTGCTTCACAAATTCCCGAGTGATTACAAGGTGATATTCGTTGGCGACGCCACGATGAGCCCCTACGAGATCACCTATCCGGGCGGCAGTGTCGAACACTGGAACGAAGAGCCGGGGGCGATCTGGATGCAGCGCGTCGCCGACATCTACCAGAGCGCCATCTGGCTGAACCCGACGCCCGAACGGCACTGGGACTACACCCAGTCCATCGGCGTCATGAAGCAGCTGATGAACGACCGGATGTTCCCGCTGACCATTGAGGGCCTGGACAAGGCGATGCGCGAACTGGTCCGCAACTAGACCCGTGCCGGGCGGGCAGATTGCCCGGAAAGGCCGGCCGGGATCGCCCAGTCTGATCGCCTGGCCTGCCTCCGGGTGGATGCATCTGCTCAGCCGCCGCCCAAATCCGAAACCCGGTGCCTCAAGGCTCTCGCCAAAGGCATCCGATCCGTTAATGTCCGGCCACCGAATTTCTCTGGGGTGAAGCGTGTTGTTCAAGACTGCTGGTCGCTATGTCGTCGCCGGGCTGCTCGCCGCGACGTTCGGTGTCGCCTCGGCCCAGGCCGACGCCATTCGCCAGACCAAGGCCCCGTTTGAGGACAAGTTCCGCCAGCTGGAAGGCGAGGACTGGCCGACGCCGACTGATTACCGCAATGCCTCCGGTGCTCCGGGCTACCGCTACTGGCAGCAGAAAGTCGACTACGACATTTCCGTGCGGCTGGACGAGCCGACCCGGCTGATCACCGGCAAGGGATCGGTCACCTACCGCAACAACTCCCCGGACGACCTGCCCTATCTGTGGCTGCTGCTCGACCAGAACGACTTCAAGCGCGACTCCATCAGCCACATGACCGAGACGGTCTCGGGTGACGGCATCAGCCTGACCCAGGTGCGGCGCGCCAAGCGTTTCCAGGAGTGGGAAGGCGGCTTCACGATCAAGTCGGTCAAGGACGCCCAGGGCCGCGCCCTGGAGTTCACGGTTGTCGACAGCCTGCTGCGGATCGAGCTGCCGCAGGCCGTTCGCAGCGGCGGCGGCGAGACCCGGTTCACCATCGAATGGTCGTTCCCGATGGTCGAGACCAAGCTGATCGGCGGCCGCAGCGGCTATGAGTGCTTCACCGCCAAGGACGAGGACGGCAACTGCATCTTCGAGGTTGCCCAGTGGTTCCCGCGCCTGGCCGTCTATTCCGACTATGAGGGATGGCACAACAAGGCCTTCCTCAGCAGCGGCGAATTCACCCTCGAGTTCGGTGATTACAATGTCGCCCTGACCGTGCCGTCAGACCACGTGGTCGCGGCCACGGGCGAACTGCAGAACGCCGGGGCCATCCTCACGGCCGCGCAGCGCGAGCGACTGGCCAAGGCCCGCACCGCGTCCGAGCCCGTCTATGTCGTGACCCCCGACGAGGCCCTTGCGGCGGAAAAGGGCAAGCCGACCGGCGAGAAGACCTGGGTCTTCAAGGCGAAGAATGTGCGCGACTTCGGCTGGGCCACGTCCCGCAAGTTCGTCTGGGACGCCATGGGCGTCAAACAGGCCGATCCCAAGGCGGAGTATCCGCTGGTCATGGCCATGTCCTTCTTCCCGAAGGAGGCCCGTCCGCTGTGGGATGCCTATTCGACCAAGGCGATCGCCCAGACCCTCAAGGTCTATTCCGACTTCACCTTTGCCTATCCCTATCCGGTCGCCCAGTCGGTCAACGGGCCGCAGGGCGGGATGGAATATCCGATGATCAGCTTCAACGGCCCCCGGCCGGTGAAGGACAAGAAGACCGGCAACCTGACCTATACCGAACGGGCCAAGACCGGCCTGATCGGCGTGGTCATCCACGAGGTTGGCCACAACTACTTCCCGATGATCATCAACTCGGATGAGCGTCAGTGGACCTGGATGGATGAAGGCCTTAACACCTTCCTGCAGTTCCAGGCCGAGAAGCAGTGGGACAAGAAGTTCCCGTCGCGGCGCGGTGAGCCCAAGGACATCGTCGAGTACATGGTCAGCCAGGACCAGGTGCCGCTGATGACCCAGTCGGACTCCCTGCTGCAGTTTGGTCCCAACGGCTACTCCAAGCCCGCGACGGCCATGGTGATCCTGCGCGAGACGGTCATGGGGCGCGAGCTCTTTGACCGGGCGTTCAAGGAGTACGCCAACCGCTGGCGCTTCAAGCACCCCACGCCCTACGACTTCTTCCGGACCATGGAGGAGTCGTCCGGGGTCGATCTCGACTGGTTCTGGCGTGGCTGGTTCTATTCGACCGATCACGTCGATATTGCCCTCGACAAGGTCGTGCAGGGCAGGCTGGACAGCGGAGATCCCGAAATCGGGATGGCCAGCCGTCGGGCCGAACGCGAAAAAGAGCCGCCGTCGCTGACCGTCAGCCGCAACACCGGTCCGACCGTGGTCGAACGTGATGCCAAGACCCGTGACTTCTATGACGCCACCGACGAGTTCCTGGTCACCGAGAGCGCCCGCAAGAAGGCCAAGTCCGCACGCGAGGACCTGACGACCGAGGAGGCCGCCGCCCAGTCGGTGAAGGACAACTTCTACCGCTTCACCTTCCGCAATATCGGCGGGCTGGTCATGCCGGTGATCCTGAAGCTGGATTTTACGGACGGTACGACGGAGACGGTTCGCATCCCGGCCGAAATCTGGCGCAAGAACCCCAAGACCGTGACCTGGCAGTACGTCTCGACCAAGCAGGTCAAGGCTGCCGAGCTGGATCCGCTCTGGGAGACCGCTGACGCCGACCGCAGCAACAATGTCTATACGGGCGCGATCGCGCCGGTGACCCTGAAGTTCAGCAAGCCGCCGGAAGGGGCCAACCGGATGAAGGACGCGGATCTGAAGATCCAGCCGGACAGCCTGACCACCCTGCCCGCGACGGACCCGAAGGCCGAAGCGGCCAAGAAGGACGGCAAGTGATCCAACGGCTCCGGCGCGCGGCCCTTGTCCTCGCCGCCCTGATCCTGCTTCCGGTGAGCCCGGCCTGGGCCCACCGGGGGCATGGATCCCTGAGCGTGGTGGAGATCGATGCGGTGACCGGCATGGTCACCGTCATCCATCGCCTTGAAGTCCATGATACCGAGCCGGCGCTGGTCCTTGTCGCCCCCGAGGCCCAGCCCAGTCTCGATGACCCCGATGCCGTAAAGGCGCTGACCGACTATGTGGGCCGCAAGTTTGCCCTGAGGATCAACGGCAGGACCGTGCCGCTCGTCCTGAAGGAAACCAGTCTGGGGGCCAGCGATGTGCGGCTGGTCTATGCAGCCCGCATCGCCCCCGGTGACACCGGCGGCGAGATCGATGTCCGCTCCGGCCTGTTTGCCGAGGTCTATGGCGACCAGGTCAACCAGGTGAACATCCGTCGACGCGGCATCACCCGGACCCTGATTTTCCGCGGGGCCGGGGCCGAAGCCCAGAGCCTGGATGCCCTGAACTAAGGGGCCGAGCCCGACCCGCTTCAGGCTGCCGGCGCGCGCGCGCAGCTGTCGAGGAAGGCCTGATGGGTCGGCAGGCCCGAGACCCGATCCTGGATGCCGGTCCGGATCTTGGCCAGCCGCAGCTTGAGCTCATCCTCGGACAGCAGGTCGGCCACGGGGTGGTAATCGACCGGCATCAGCCCCTGCCCGGCCAGGACGGCGAACCAGCTCTGCTCTTTGAACAGCTCGTGTTGCACCACCATCGCCTCGCCGCGGGTCCGGAAGATCTCGAGGCGGGTCGCCAGGCTGTCGGGGATGTCCATGTTCTTGCAGTAGCGCCAGAACGGCGTGTCCTCGCGCTCGGTGACCTTGTAGTGAGCGATCAGGAAGTCACGGATATTGACGTAGTCGGCTTCCATCTCGGCGTTGTAGCGATCCGTGATCAGCGGATTGAAGCCCCCCTTGGGGAACATCGCCAGCAGCTTGGAGATCCCGACCTGCACGAGGTGGATGCTGGTGCTTTCCAGCGGCTCCATGAAGCCGCTGGCCAGGCCGAGGGCGATGCAGTTGCCCACCCACGACTTGCGCCGGCGACCGGTCACAAAGCGCAGTATGCGCGGTTCGGCCTGGGCCTCGCCGTCCAGGCGGCTCATCAGCAGCCGGGTCGCCTCATCCTCGCTGATGAAGCTGTCGCAGAAGACATAGCCGTTGCCCGTGCGGTGCTGCAGGGGAATGCGCCACTGCCAGCCCGCCTCACGGGCGGTCGACCGGGTGTAGGGGATCGGCTCCTCGACCTTTGCGCAGGGCACGGCCGCCGCACGGTTGACCGGCAGCCAGTGGCTCCAGTCCTCATAGCCGGCCTGCAGCGTCTCTTCGATCAGCAGCCCCCGGAAGCCGGAGCAGTCGATGAACAACTGACCCTGAACCGTCTGGCCGTCCTTGAGGGTCAGGCGCTCGATCAGGCCAGTCTGACCGTTGCGGTCGACCTTGACGATCTGGCCCTCGATACGGCGCGCGCCGCGCTTCTCGGAGAAGCGCCGCAGATAGGCGGCATACAGGCTCGCATCGAACTGGAAGGCATAGTTGATGTTGGGCAGCGAGGTCTGGGGACCATGTCCGGTGCGGCCGAACCGGCGCTGGCGGGCGGCCTCGGTCTCGGCGTTGAAGCGGCCGTAGTCGTTACTGCCGCCCGACAGCATCCAGCGCAGCCAGTAGTGATTGAAATTGACCCCGTCCATGTCGACGCCGAACTGGCCGAACGGATGGAAGTAGCTGTGCCCCTCGCGCCGCCAGCCGGCGAACTCGATGCCGAGCTTGAAGGTCGCATTGGTCTCGCGAACAAATTCGTTCTCGTCGATGCCCAGCACGTTGTTGAACATCGTGATCATCGGGATCGTGGCTTCGCCGACGCCCACCGTGCCGATCGCCTCGGATTCCACGAGGGTGATCGTATAGGCCTGGGTTCCCATGACCTTGGCGAGCGCTGCTGCGGCCATCCAGCCTGCGGTACCGCCGCCGACGATGACGATGTCACGAATGCGCTGGGCCGACATCAGGAAGCCTTTCAGAACGAAGCGTTGGATGGCAGGGGCGCGAACAGTTCGAGCTGGGCCTCGACCGACGGCATATCGCGAACCGTCGACGCGATGAAGCCGAGCATGCGCTGGAAAGCCGCGATCAGCTCGTCAGGGGCCAGGGTGTCGACCTGGGGATCATAGCCGCGCGGGATCAGGCCGTGACCGATGAGAACCGAGGCCCAGTTTTCTTCCTGGAAGGTCTCGTCATCATAAAGCGCGACGGCCCCACGCGCGGCAAAGAGGTCCAGCTTGGCGGCCAGTTCCGGCGGCGGCGGCGTCTCCCGAGCCCGATCCCAGAACGGCTCGTCCAGACGGCCATTGAGCCGGTAGTGCACGATCTGGAAGTCCCGCAGGTTTCGCGCATGGTTCTGCATGGAGGTGTTGAACGGTTCAGCCTCCAGCATCGCCTCCGCACTGACCGGGAACAGGGTGATCAGATGCGAAAGCCCGACATGGATCATGTGCAGCGAGGCGGCATCCAGCGGCTCGAGGACGACGGCCGCTTCTCCGATGGCGACGCAGTTGCCGGTCCACGGCGCGCTGCGCATGCCCGGCTCGCAAGGGGCGACGAAGGCATCACCCAGCCGCATGCCACACAGGACTGACGCGCTCTGCAGCATCTCGGCATCCGAGATCCGCCGGGAGTCATAGGCCGCAACGACCGGGGTCCGGTCGCGCAGCGGGAACATGCCGATCCAGCCGGCCTTGAATCCGGAGATCCGGCTCATGGCCGGCAGCGGGTTGAGTTTCGGACCGGAGGTCACCAGGACGCGGTCGCAGCCGAACCACGGGGACCAGGATTCAAGAGGCTGTTCGAGAACCTTGCCGATCAGAACGGCGTCCACGCCGGAGGCATCGACGAAGAGGTCCGCCGCCAGCGGCTCGCCACCCGCCAGGCTGACGGACACGATCCCCGAGTCCGAGCGGACGACCTCGCCCAGTTTACCGGCCTGGCGCTGGACGCCGAGCTCGATCGCCTTCTGTCGGACCAGCCGGATATAGGCCGAGGCATCCAGATGGTAACCGGCACGGGCCTTCGAGAAGCCGCTGGTCGCGTCGCCATGAACAACAAACCGGCCGTGTTTCGCCGCCGCCGCGCCGAGGGAGAACTCTTCGAGCGGCACATTCATGCCCTCCGAGCGGGCCTTCAGCCAGTGCTGCAGGAAGTCGATCCGGTGGATCGGCGCGCCGTGCGTGTCATAAGCATGGACGAAGGGCGGGCGGGCCTGCGACCAGTTGGCAAACTGCTGGCCCAGCGCATAGGCCCCGGCCGTCGCGGCCAGCATGTCGTCGGTATCCAGACCCAGCAGCCGATGCAGGCCCTCAAGGGTCGGCAGGCCTACCAGAACATCTGCAGACCGAACCATCGACGGCAATTCAAGAACCGTGACATTGACGCCCTGGCGGCCGAAAGCCCGCTTCAGGCCCAGGGCCGTCAACCAGGCGGCGGCATCACGGCCGACGATCACGACATTGCGCACCGGACGGCTCACGAGGCGACCCGACTGCTGAGGGGACGGTTTGCGGGTGCCGCACAGAAGTCCGCAACAAAGCCGCCGTGATCCCTCATCTCCTCGACGGTCTGGGCCACATCAGCCCGAAACTGGTCGAGCTCCCGCAGGATGTGTTCCTGAAGTACATTGTCGACGAGGGGGTCATAGCCGGCGGGCAGCAGCCCCTGCCCCACAAAGACGGCCAGCCAGCTGGGCGGCTGAAAGAGACCGTCCTTGTACTTGGCGATGTGGCCCCGGTGCTCGAACAGCGCCATCCGGGACTTCAGGCTATCGGGCACCGGCATCTCGCGGCAATACCGCCAAAGCGGCGCGTCGTCCCGGCCATTGAGGTGATAGTGCAGGATCAGGAAGTCACGGACGCGCCCGTACTCCACATCGATCAGGCGGTTGAATTCCGAAACCAGGGCCGGGTCGATGGCCCGCCCCGGCAGGAGCTTGAGCAGGTTGGTGATCGCCACCTGGATCAGGTAGATGCTGGTGCTCTCGAGGGGCTCGAGGAAGCCGCTTGCCAGGCCGATGGCGATGCAGTTGCGCGACCATGAGGTTTCCCGCCGCCCGGCCTGGAATCGCAGGGGGCGCGGATCGTCCAGCGCCTTGCCGTCCAGATTGGCCAGCAGGGTCGCGGCCGCCTCGTCGTCACTGATGAACCGGCTGGAATAGACATAGCCGTTACCGGTGCGGTGCTGCAGCGGAATACGCCACTGCCAGCCGGCCTCGCGGGCTGTCGATCGTGTGTAGGGGGTCAGGGCCCCGGCCCGCTCGCAGGGCACCGCATAGGCCCGGTCACAGGGTAGCCAGGGCGTCCAGTCCTCGTAGCCGACGCCCAGCGCCTGCCCCATCAGCATGGAGCGGAACCCCGAACAGTCGATGAACAGGTCGCCCGCGATCACCTCACCGGACTCCAGCCGGATCGAGGCGATGTGGCCATCCTCCGGCTTCAGCGTGACATCGACGATCCTGCCCTCGGTCCGCCGCAGGCCCCGGGCCTCGGCAAAGCCCCGCAGGAAGCGGGCATAGAGATGGGCGTCGAAATGGTAGGCATAGGCGAAGTTGGAGCTCAGACCGTCTTCGTCGGTGCTCGGAAAGGCAAACCGGTTCTGGCGACTGGCGACGATCGGCAGGCTGTAGTCGCCCAGATCGTCGACCCGGCCATTCAGCCGCGCCTTGGCCCAGTACTGATAGAACGGCACGCCACCGAGCGGCTTACCGTGAACCCCGAACGGGTGAATGTAGGAGGAGCCCTTGAAACCCCAGTCGACAAACTCGATGCCGAGTTTGAAGGTCGCCTGGGTCTGGCGCATGAAATCGGCCTCATCGACGCCGATATGGTCGTTGAAATCCTTGATCTGCGGCAGGGTCGCTTCACCGACGCCGACAATGCCGATCTCGTCGGACTCGACCAGGCGCACTTCGCACAGGCCGGGCGGAAGGCCGGCAACCAGGGCCGCGGCGCTCATCCAGCCTGACGTACCGCCGCCGACGATGACCACTTTCAGGGGCGCGGGCATCCAGCAAACTCCAACTCTGCGACGCACCGCTTCAGCCGGCCCGGCGCCCAGAAGACGCGGACGTACACCGGCTTAGAAACGGCTTTCGCGACCCTATCGCTCATCGGTGCCCAAGGGAGCACGGCTTGAGTCGGATGGTCGCGGCTAATGGGAGGCGTGTCAAAAAGGATCGGGCCGCCGAAGCGGCCCTCTCCCCAGGCAACACGGCGCGCAGCCATAGAGGCCACGCGCCGGTCACTTTCGACTAGTACTTCAGGCGGATGCCCATCTGGATCCGGCGGTCGTTCTTGAACCAGCCGTTCGGGGTCAGGGTACGACCCTTGTCGAAGTCGGTGACCTGCTGACGCAGGACCGTCTCGGTAGCCAGCAGGTTGCTGCCCTGCAGGCTGACTTCGATGTTGTCGTTGACCTTGTAGCGCAGCGACGCATCCAGGAAGCCGGCGTCATCCTGCCAGACCGGGAAGGCCACGCAGCAGTCAACGGCCGTCACCAGGTACTCGGAACGCCAGTTGTAGGCCAGACGCGCCGCCCAGGGGCCCTTCTCGTACATCAGGACCACGTTGTAGGCGTGCTCCGACAGACCCTCGAGCGAGTCGACCTTGATGCTGTCGGAGACAGCCTGGATGCCGCCGCCGCCGGTGCCGCCACCGCCGTCGCTCGAAACCGAGGCGACGTTGGTGTTCACGATGCCCTTGTTCTTTACATAGGTGTAGTTGGCCTGCAGGCCGAGGCCGTCGAAGGGCGCAGGCAGGAAGTCGAAATAGGTCTGATAGGCCATTTCGAAGCCCTGGAGCTTGGCCCCGTCGGCATTGACCGGCTGGTTGACCTGCACGGTCCGCGTCACACCGTTGTTCGTGAACTGCTCGTTGTACGTGCCGAACTGGATGTAGTCGTGGAACTGCTTGTGGAACACCGCGATCGAGAACGAACCCACATCGGCGAAGTAGTGCTCGAGCGACAGGTCGAACTGGTCGGCCGTGATCGGTTTCAGACGCGGGTTCTGCGAGCTGGCCGTATAGAGCGGGGCCACCCCGACGATCGTGCCGGCAGCGTTCTTGACCCAACGCGGATCGGTCGGAACATCGACGCTGGGCAGGTTGACGCTGATCGCGCGGAAGTTCTTCAGGTTGCCCATGTCCGGGCGGGCCATCGACCGTGAAGCGGCAAAACGCAGCAGCCACTTGTCAGTCAGATCCAGTTTCACGTTCAGGCTGGGCAGCCAGTTCTCGTGGGTTGTCGAGATCGTGCTGGCCTTGGTCTGGCCGGAAATGAACGACTTCTCGTCCGCCGAAATGTAGCAGCCGATGGTCCGGTTGATCACCGGAATGGGCTGGCCCGGCTGCGGATCGCGGTTCTTACACTCAAGAATTGACGCGTTGAGGGTCAGCGGGAAGGCCGTCGATCCCCGGCTTTCGACCGTGGTTTCGACATAGCGAACACCCACGTTACCCGAGTAGCTCATGCCGAACAGGGTTGCGCTCGGGCCACCGAACTTGAGCATGGCGTAGGCCGCCTTGCTCTCTTCGGAGACGTCGAGAACTTCCGAGGGCAGGAAGCAGTCCTTCTCCGAAGCGCGACGTCCCTTACCCGAGCAGAGGGCATTCCAGTCGCCCACGCCGGTCGAAGCCGAGCCGAGCGCCTTCTGCATCGCCGCAGGGTCTTTCATCGTCTCCATGTTGAAGAAGACGAACTCGTTCGGCGTAACCAGACCGCCGCCGTAGAAGTTGCTGTCGAACTGGCGGTTTACATAGAGGCCGCGCTGATAGCCGCTGAAGCTGCCCTTCGCCGTATGCTGGTCGATGTTGTACCAGTCGGCGTTGTTGCTCCAGGTGTTGGCGATGTTACCCCAGTTATAGGCACCCCAACGGACCGTCTGATCGCGATCGGCATAGCGCACGCCGACCTTCAGCGAGTCCAGCCAGTCCGACTCGAAGAGGTACTGGGCGTCAGCACGCAGTGCGAACTCTTCACCCTCGGACTTCTCGATATGGTCCATGACGTAGTTGTAGCGATAGGCGTTCGGGTTCAGCAGACCGCCTGGCGACAGGTTCACGTTGGTCGGCGACATCAGGGTCAGCTTGGGGTGCTTGCCCGTCGCATCCAGACCGATATCGGCAAAGGACTGCTGACCGACGCTGATGTCGTAGTTGTCGACGGTCGATTCGATCTTCTGGACATCGAAGTTGAAGCGCCACTGGTCGGTGGGATTCCACTTCAGGTTAAAGCCGAGATCCTCGGTGACGTTGGTGCCGACATTGTAGCGCGTGTCGGTGCCGAAATCGCCGCCGCGGCGGGCCGGCGAACAGCCGTTCCAGCCATAGCAGGCATTGACCAGCGGCTGGCCTGCGTTGTTACGGGCGACCAGGGCGGAGTCGGCATTGTTGCCACCCCACCAGCCGATGTCCGACGTCATGACGCCGGTCTGGAAGTTGCCCTTGCTGTCGAAGGTAAAGTCCGGTGTCCCGGCCCGCGGTTGCGGGATCAGGGCGCTGCCGGGCGTCACGTGGAACGAGGTCGGCAGGGCGAACAGGCCGAACGGGCTGGCCGTCGCGACATACTCTTCCCACTCGTTCTTGTACTCCGAGCGGTTGTACTGAAGCGTCGCCAGGAACTTGTGATCGTTGTCCTGCCATTGCGCCGCGAAGGCACCGCCCTTGCGGGTGCGCTCATAGATGTTGTCGCGATAGGCAACGCTGGACGGAATGTACTTCAGGCCTTTGCCGGCATAGATGCCTTCGTCGAAGATCGCGGTACGACCGTACTGGATGCCTTCGGAATTGGTGGCGACCTGCGAATAGGCATAGTTGGCCATCAGGCCGAACTCGCCGATCGAGGTATCCCAGCGATCGCTCCAGATGCCGGAGACGCTGGGCGTGATGCGATCAGCCAGATCGCCATAGGAGGCGTCAACCGACAGCGAGAAGAGGCGACCCTTGGAGTCGAACGGGGTGCGGGTGCGCAGGTTGATCGTACCGGCGATACCGCCTTCGATCAGTTCGGCGGTCTGGTTCTTGTAGGCGTCGACACCGGCCATCAGTTCGGGCGAGACATCGCCCCAGCCCAGGCCGCGCGAGGAGTTGGCGCTGAAGCTGTCGCGACCGTTGAACTCGGAACGCACCTGCGGCAGGCCGCGAACGATAACGCCCGAGGGCTCGGCCGAGAAGTGAGCGGTGTCAGAGGTGGCCGCAAAGCGGTTGACGGTGATGCCGGCGACCCGCTGCAGGGCTTCGGCAACCGACTTGTCCGGGAAGGCCCCGATGTCGCTGGCGGTGATCGAGTCGACCACGGTGTCGGCGTCGCGCTTGAGCTGCTGCGCCGATTTCAGGGCCTGGCGAACACCGGTGACGACGACTTCAGAGACCACCGAGTCATCGGCCGGAGCCGGCGTGGCCGTCTGTGCCAGCGCAACTGCCGGGGCCATGCCCAGGGCAACCGCGCCAAGGATAGACAGGGACGCACCGTGGCAGAGCGCGCGTCGCTTGGACGCCAAACCCACTTTCTTCATTCCGATCTCCTCCCAGAGACTGCACACGCGACCCTCGGCCGCGATTTATTGTTACAACTTAGAGTTGCTTAACTCTCTCCGACCCAACCAAACCCCAGGGCCTGATTGCGCCACCCGCCTCCAAGACCGGCCTTGAAGTGCGCCCCAAACGCACATCGAGCCCCGCCCCTTCATGCATACCGGTCCCTGAAGCCTGCGCTTCCCCCGCCCCGTAAGCCGCGGCAGGGAATGTTACCGGTAAACAATTCCGATTAAATAAATCAAATTGAAGAAATGCACAACATGACCGTTGCGCCATTTCCACCCTATTCCCTCAAGCCCCTCCGACCTTCGAAACCCAGTCCAAACCCAAGATACCAGCCGGTTCGATAATATTCATGAGTAAACTTCTGTTGGTTTTTCAGAAGACAAAAAACAAAACCAAACTCAGAAATTTCTTCGGACTTTGTTTCCAAGCACAGAATAAAATATTGGCCCGACGAAGCGCCCTTCGACCGGAGCCGCACGCAGAGCGGGAACATCGGCACCTACACGCAACCGAGCCCGCCACATTCTCGACAATTCATAACGGCCACAGCCAAGTCAAGAAAATTGTCAACGCTGTCATTCCTTATTTGTAAGGGATTTTTGGCCCCGCCCGAGCGGTCGCCCTCCTGCCTCTGGATCACTTCGGGCAGGGCAACGGGTCCAAACGCCTATTCCACAAGGGGTCTGTGACAAACACCCCGCGATGGCGCTGTGACTTTTCGCACTGCAGTATAAGACCTCGACGAGACACGGTCGGCCGGGATTGCAAGGCTGCAACAATGGTCACAAAGCGCTCCCGGAAGCGCGACAGGAGGGCCGAGAATCGCAACGCCTTTCTGCGATCCCGTTCCTCTTCGCCCCGGCCTCGTGCTGTTCCGGACCTCAACAGGGACCTGCGAGACGTCGATCGAGCCTGACGCCCCCCCCTAAAGATGCCGGCCGTTGAATTGTACAAGACGGTTTTCTTAAGTTTGAAGCAGGTGCTATCGGGCTTCGGCCACAGGAGCAGACCGAGACCATGAGCCCCACCCCAGGCCGAGCCAAAGTCAAGACGTCAGCGCGCGGCGCCAGCCTGTCCGGGACCAATCTTGAGCGGGCGGGAGACTACAATCAGCGTGTGGCCCTGCAATCCATCCGCATCGGTGCCGCCCGGACCAAGCAGGACATTGCCACACTGACCGGCCTGACGGTGCCCGCGATCACCAACATCGCCAACCGGCTGCTGGAAGACGGACTGATCCTTGAGGCGGGCAAGCTGCAGGGGTCCCGCGGCCAGCCGGCCATGACGTTCAGCATCAATCCGGATGGCTGCTTCTCGATCGGTCTGAATATCGACCGCGACCATATCACCATCGTGCTGCTCGACTTCGCCGGCCAGGTTCGCGCCCGGGCGAGCCGCGAAATGGCCTTTGCCAGCCCCGAGGAGGTCGCGGCATTTTTCGACGAAACCTGGGCGATCTTCACAAAGACCCGTGGGGTCAAGGCCAGCCGGATCATCGGTGTCGGCGTGGCCATGCCCGACGATATTGCCAGCGTAGACCTGCCCAACCGCCCTGACGCCTATGAGGCCTGGAACCGGGTCGACGTAAGGCAGCTTCTGTCCCAACGGCACGCCCTGCCCGTCACCATCGAGAACGATGCCGCCGCAGCGGCGCTGGGCGAACTGCATTTCGGCCACGGCATGCGGAAGCCGAGCTTCTTCTACATTCTGGTCAGTTCGGGCCTGGGTGGCGGTCTTGTGCTCGAAGGCGAGTACTTCCGGGGGGCCCAGGGCCGAAGCGGAGAGCTGGGGTTCCTGCCGATCCGCTCGGCGCGCACAACCGCCTGCACCCTGCAGGATGTGGTCTCGCTGTCCGGACTGAATGCCATGATCGGCGAGGGTCTCGCGACAGCGGACCCCGAGCAGTTGGCGCACGCCCCACCTGAGGTCCAGGCCAGGATTGACGCCTGGCTGGATCTCGCTGCGGATCTCATGGTCGATCCCGTCATCTCGATCAGCAGCCTGATCAACCCCCAAGCCATCTATGTGGGCGGTCGCCTCCCTGCGCCCCTGATCGACCGGCTCACCGAAGCGGTCGGCCAGAAGCTGCGGGCGACCCCACAGCTTCTGCCCATGGCCCCTCTGAAACGGGCGGCCCTGGCGACGGATGCTCCGGCCATGGGCGCGGCCATCATCCCGATCATCGACCGCTTCCTGCCGTCCCGCTCGGCGTTGAGGAACGCCGAGCAGGGCTGAGGTCGCCTAGAGCCTTTTCCGATCGATGTGAAACGCCTATCGGTTCGAAAAAGGCTCTAAGCTTCTGATTTAGAGCCCTTTTCATCCGATCTGACCGGGACAGTCAGATCGGAAAGGGCACTATCGAACGACGGCCACCAGCGGCTTGACGTTCCAGCCGCGCAGTTCGAGCTTGGTGCCGACGGCTCCGACGCTGGCGGGGTAGCGGATCTCGATCTCCCGCCGCTCGCCCGGCAGAAGCGAAACATAGTTGTCCGCATAGTAGGCCGGCAGGATACGCTGGCCACGGCCGTCGACCAGGGTCAGCTTGCCCGTGAGGGCCGGAGCCGAGCCGGTATTGGTCAGGGTGGCCCGAACCAGCACTTCGCTGCCGACCACTTCCTGCCTGGCCGTCAGGCTGACCGGCTGGGCCGGCATGTCGACAAGCTTGCGGCTGGCCTCGGCATCCCCCGCGAGCCAGTAGAGGTTGTGGGACAGGGTCTTGCCGTCGGAGGCAATCAGGTCCAGCCGCACGATGACCGCGCCCAGCTTCGCCAGATCGAGGTCCAGAGCCTCCGTGACGACGACATCATTGGCCGGGACGCTGACGGGACGACGGCGCTCGGCGATCAGCTTACCGGCCAGATCGAACGTCCGGGTCCGGATCGTCGCTCCATCGATCGCCTTGCCGCCGTTGTTCACCACCGCCAGCTTCCGGTCCGCGAGGCTCATCTGCACGTGGACGGTCTCGGACGCAGCCTTGGTGCCATAGAAGGCCCCATGGGTATCATAGTCGTGGCTCAGGATCTGCCACATGGTCGAAGGCCAGGCCGGCTGGGTCATCCACAGCAGCCGCCCGGACGACTTGGTCCAGAGCTCCTGGTTCATCCCCTCGAAAATGGCGCGGTGGGTCTCGTAGTTCATCAGCTGGGCCTTGCGCTCGAAATCTTCGAGGCTGGTCGGTGCGCCCAGTCGGGCCGTCATGGCATCGATGAACGTCTTGGTCGCGCCGTTCCCGGTCGGGTGCCAGTCGTGATAGGCCCAGGTGTCGCTGATCGGCCAGCGATCCGCAGCCGGCACGGCGGCCTCGAAGGCCTCCAGGGTCGGGAAGGACGGCGTCCCGACCTCGACCGAGAAGCCCTTGGCATGTTCCGAGAAATAGGTGGCCGGGTCACGGTAGTTGTACGGCCCGCTGTTTTGCAGGTTCACCCGGTTTGAGCTGCCCGTGTACCAGCGCGTGCCGTCCAGATCGTGGACCAGCTTCTCCAGCCCTTCGTTGAGGATGGGCTGCGGGACGCCCTCATTGCGACCGAACCACAGCACGATCGAGGGATGGTTGCGATAGCGGCTGATGACGTCGGCGGCGTTCTGCAGGAACAGCGGCACGTCCTGCGGTTCGAGCTGATAGTCCTGGGTCGAGGCCCAGAAGTCGTTCAGCACCAGCAGGCCGTACTCGTCGGCGAGGTCGAAGAAGCTCTCCTGGGTGTTCTGCCCCACCCAGTTGCGGATGACATTGAGGTGGGCCTCCTTGTGCAGACGGAAATAGGGCTCCAGACGCTCGCGTTCGACCCGCTTGCGCCAGTCATCAGTGCCCCAGTTGCCGCCCCGGGCCGCGATCTTCACGCCGTTGACCTTGATCACCATGTAGGGCGCAAGGCCGGTCTCCGGCACATCGGTCACGGCCGGCGAGCGGTCGCCCTCCGCGGTCAGCGACGTCGCCCAGCCGTCGACCACCTTGCGGATTCCCTCGTGGGAGCCATCGGTGATGTCCTGGCCCAGCTGCCGGGCTTTCGAGAAGTCGACCTGCACCCGGCGCAGCTGTCCGCCCGGGTTCATCAGGGACAGGTCGTAGGTGATCTGGCGAATACCGAAGCGGATCGACTTCTGGTCCGAGGTCTTTCCGTCGACGGCGACCGTCAGCTTCAGGTCGTGCAGGGCCTGCTCGCCATAGCCGTTGGGCCACCAGAGCTTCGGCTTGGCCACCGACAGCTGCGGGAACTCTGACGGGCTGAGACGCACCGAGGTCTGCCCCGGGGCCACCGCAACGGCCTTGCTGACCGAGACGCCGTCAAAGCTGGCCTTGACGGTGGCCTGAACGGGACGGTCCGAAAGGTTTTCGACCGGCGCAGTGATCTCGATGTCGGCGACGCTGTTGTCGGCCTTCGGCAGGGTCGTGACCACCTGGGCATCGCCCAGGCGCGCATCGCCGGAGGCGGTCAGGACGACGTCCTGCCAGAGGCCGGTATTGCGGTCACGGACACTGGGAATCCAGTCCCAGCCCTCGCTGGCGATGAAGGTCGGGCCGTCCAGGGCCATCATGCCGCCGTTCTCGCCGACCCCGGCGGTGAGGGATTCCTCATGAGCGATACCCGGATGCGGCGGCGGCGAGATCCGGACCGCCAGTACGTTCTGTCCGGCCTTCAGCTTGCCGGTCACATCGAACCGGCCCCGCAGGAAGGCGCCCTTCAGATCGCCCAGCTTCTGCCCGTTCAGCCAGATTTCGGCGGCGTAATTGATGCCCTTGAAGGTCAGGAGGAGACGCTTTCCCGCGCTCGCGGCCGGAGCCTCGAAGCTGCTGCGATACCAGTAGTCCTGCCGGTTCAGGCTTTCGGGGATCACGGTATTGTTCAGGCCGTAGTCCGGATCCTGATAGACCCCGCGATCGACCAGGGTCGTCAGGACGGTGCCGGGGACCGTGGCCGGATACCAGGAGCGGGCATCAAACCCGGCCTGCGAGATCGCCGCACCACCGGCGGACACTTTCGGGGCCTCGACCAGCGACCAGCCCTTCAACGTCCAGGCCTCGCTGCCGCTGGCAACCAGCGCGGGGCCGGCATAGGCCGGCTTGGCCACCGGGGCGGAGATTTCGCCCTTGCCCCTGGGTCGGGTCCACGCCTCCTGCGGCGAGGTCTGGCCATACATCTGGCGAACCTGCACCGGCCAGGTCGGGCTGCCGGTTTCAAAAACGGTCAGGGCGTCGGGCTGACGTCCGGCCAGGGCCTTGACCTCGGCGGCAGACAGGGCGCGATCCTGGGCTTGGAAGCCGGCGATCCGTCCGGCGAAGGGCGCAAAGCCCTGCACCTTGCGCGGGGCCATCGTGATCACCGCCGGCGTCGCGGCGGCAGGCACGGCAAGCTGGCCGGCAGCCTGGCCATCAAGATAGAGCGTCACCGTCGTGCCGTCCGAAACGGCCGAAACGAAACGCCATGTGCCGGCCGCAATCGGGCTCTCGGCCAGCAGGGTCTTGCCCCCGACCCAGACACCCAGGCCCTTCGGAGTCTGGATCAGGAAGCGGCCCGAAGGCGTGGGATCGCCGAGCCCGGCGACAAGGCTGGCCTGCCCGCCCGTCCCGGACGGCTGAACCCAACCGTAGATCGACCAGGCGGCACCGGCCGGCAGGAGATCCTCGCGGGTCTTGCCCGCCAGCGGGCGGGACAGGCTGTCGCCCCCGGCCGGGAACTCTGCATTGTAGGGTCCCCAGACCGTCTGAGCGGCGACGGGACCGGCGGAGATGAGGGTCAGGACGCTGGCAGCCAGCATCAGGGTACCGGAAAACGAACGGCGCATCTTGTTTCCTCCGGACGGCGTTTTCGCCGCCTGTTCTTGTTGAATGGGTGAGACGTCAGGGGCGCTGCAGGCTGAGGCAGGCCGCCCGGCCCAGCCCCCGCCGTTCAACCGGCCCGGTTGCGGTAAAGGCCAGGTAGTCGGCCTGCGATCCATAGGTCGGCCAGGCCTTCAACCCCGGGCCATTGGGGTCACCGCCGTGGGCGAAGTTCAGCCAGTAGGCCTGCATCGGCGGCCCCTCCGGCGCATCGAAGACAAATCCCAGCTCCGAACCATGAGTGACAGCCGCTCCCCCGGGGGCCGGCACTTCAAGCTCATAGCGCCAGACCTTGTCACCGCCCCGCGAGCGGACCGCGGCGACATGCTCCCCCGGGCAGCGGAACATGCGATCGGTCGCGACCTGCATCGCCAAGTCGCCGCGAACCGGATCGGGATCCGCCGGCGACGTCGCATAGACCTTGCCCAGGACCTGGGCCACAGGCGCGTCCTGGGCCGCGATCCAGCGCCGGGCCCGGGCCGGATCGGATCCGAACAGGGCGATCTCACGGGCATTGCTGCCGACGATCATCGGCGCCAGATCGCGACCTTGGGCCAGAAGCCGATCCGGCGCATCGGGCAGGACCGAACCGTCCACCACCGCCTGGGTCCAGATGAAGCCCTGATCGTCGATCGGCGCGGTCAGGGCCTTGCTGGCCTTGAGAATTTCGGCGATCGGCGCCGCGCGCAGCCTGGCCAGGGCCTCGGGACCCGCCACAGCCGCATCAGCGACCCCGACCTGTCGGGCCAGAGCCGCCCCGATCGCCTCGTTCTCGGCGAGGCTGCGCGGCGCAAAGCCGAAGCCGGGCGTGCCGCTCTGCAGGATGCCCCGCGCAAACAGGCCCCGGGCCTTGGGCGACAGCATCAGCAGGCCAACATCCTGACCGCCTGCCGAGTGGCCGAACAGGGTGACGTTCGCCGGATCCCCCCCGAAGGCGGCGATATTGGCCTGGATCCACTGCAGGCCGGCGATCAGGTCCATCAGGGCATAGTTGCCCGAAGCCCCCTGCCCTTCCGCCGTCAGGGCCGGATGGGAGAGAAACCCGAAGGCCCCGAGCCGGTACTGCAGGCTGACGACCACCAAGTCCTTGCGGGCAAGACTGGACTGGACCACCCCGGCCCCCGATCCGGCCCAGTTGGCCCCGCCATGGATCCAGACCATGACCGGCCGCTTCGCCTCGCGGTTCAGGCCCGGCGTTGCGATATCGAGATAGAGACAATCCTCGCTGGAACGGGTGGCATCTGCGGCGTTCCAGCCGAAGGAGTCCTGGGCGCAGGCCGGACCATAGGCCTTGGTCTCAAGGCTGCCGGACCATGTGGCCGGCATGGGCGGACGCCAGCGCAGTTCACCGACCGGCGGCCGGGCAAAGGGTATGCCGAGGAAGACCGCACCGTCATGATCCCGGGCCAGTCCGATCAGCTCACCCTGGGCCAGTCTGACCCGAGGCGCGGCCTGGGCCATCGCCGATACCGGCCAGCCAAGGCCGATCAGCGCGGCCAGAAGCCAGCGCAAGGTGCGGGCGCGTTCAGGCCTCAACATCGGCGGACCAGGCCCCGAGGTCCCAAAGCCGTGCAGCCCCTCGCACCCCTGACGAGTCCCCCCAGTGCGCCTTGACGATGCGCCCTTCCCACTGGTCGGCAAATACATATGGCGCAATCAGGCCCGGCAGCCTTTGATAGAGGGCGTCGATGTTGGAGAGACCGCCGCCGAGCACGAAGACATCGGGATCGACGATGTTGCAGATCACGGCCAGGGCGCGACCGAGGCGTTCGGCAAGTCGGTCAAACGCGGCCTGGGCGACGGCATCGCCGCCGGCCGCAGCGGCCAGGATCGCTTCGCCACTGAGGTCGCGGCCCGTCGTTTCCCTGAAGTCGCGACGCAGTCCTGACCCGGACACCCAGGTTTCGACACAGCCCCGTTGCCCGCACCAGCATTGCGGTCCGGCGGCCTCGGTCGCGTCGGGACAGGGGAGCGGAATGTGCCCCCATTCACCGCCGACCCCACTGGCCCCTTCGATCAGCTTGCCGTCGACCACCAGCCCGCCGCCACACCCGGTGCCCAGGATGACAGCGAAGGTCGTCCGCGCGCCCTTGGCCGCGCCATCGATGGCCTCGGAGAGGGCGAGGCAGTTAGCGTCATTGGCCAGTCTGACCGGACGGCCGAGCGCGACGGACAGATCTTCCCGGAAGGTGCGGCCATTCAGATAGGTGGCGTTCGCATTGCGCATGACGCCGGTACGCGGCGAGATCGAACCCGGTGCGCCGATGCCGACCGAGCCCTTCGCGCCGACCTGCTGTTCGATTCGGTCGATCAGGTCACGGACCGCCGCAATGGCGCTGTCGTAGTCAGCCGGGGTCGGCGTACGCAGAGTCGCGATGATCTGGTCATCGCCGGAGAGGACGGCGGCCTCGATCTTCGTCCCGCCAAAATCGACACCGATTCGGACCATCGCCCACGAACTCCCTGCAGATTCTGCGGGCGACGTAGTGCGCCGTTCCCGCCCTTGAAAATCGCCACAACGGACGACCTCAAACTATTTAATAAATTTGTTTTTCTTATTTTCAAGCCAACGTCAAGCGGCCTGTTTCCCAGCCAGCCTTGAAGCCTCACTGCCCCCTCGACGAGATAAAAGCGCTTGCAGGACGAAAAGAACCGCTGTTATCTAGGGGTCGCTGACAGCGCTGTCCTTGTAATTGACAGCGCTGCCTTTGAGCCACACGGCTCAAATCACCGGCTCCGCAGAGACGCCGGGATCAGCAGAGGGAGGATGCGTCAGGCATCCCGACAGCAAGCGTGGTTCCACCTTGAGGGCTCCCCTCTGGGCGAACGGCTCCACGCGTCAACTATGCAGAGGGGTACAAGGTCTTGAGAAACTCATTCAACAGGTCCCGGGCAGCACTGCTCACCGCGACGTCGGCCCTGGCCGTGATCGCGGCCGGTCAGGCCCATGCGCAACAGGCTGCGGCTCCGGCCGCCGCGCCCGCCTCGACCGAGGTCGAGGAAATTGTGGTCACCGGCTTCCGGGCGTCGCTGGCCAACGCGCTGAACGTCAAGAAGAACTCCAACCTGATCATCGAGTCGGTCACGGCCGAGGACATGGGCAAGTTCCCCGACCAGAACATCTCGGAGTCGCTGCAGCGTCTGCCGGGCGTTCAGATCGATCGCGAGAACGGCCAGGGCACCAAGGTCCGCATCCGCGGCCTGGACCAGAACGTCACCCTGCTGAACGGCGACAACTTCCTGTCCGGCCTTGAAGCCTTCCGCCTCGGCGAAGGCAACGCCAAGCAGACCAACTCCCTGGAAGGCATCCCCTCCGACCTGCTGGCCGGCGTGGACGTCATCAAGTCGCCCCGCGCCGACGTGATCGAAGGCGGTCTGGGCGGTACGGTCAACCTGAAGACCCGCAACGCGCTCGACGTCCGCGACGACACCACGATCTCGGCCGACCTGCGCTACAACCAGGGCTCCTTCAAGGGCAAGGCCAAGCCCCAGGTCTCGGTCGTTCTGGGCCACAAGTTCAGCGACAACTTCGGACTGCTCGGCAGCTTCTCGTGGGATCAGACCAATGTCGATACCGAGGTCCTGAGCGGCGAAAACCGCGGCAACTGGGCCTTCAAGTCGCGCAACACTGCAACCGGCAACAACCAGGTGGCCACCGGCACGACCAATGTCTGGTCGCCCGAATATCGCTACACCAACAACCGCCATCAGGAGCGTGAACGGACGGCCTTCTCGCTGAATGCCGACCTGCGCGTCTCCGACTCGCTGACGGTCCAGGCCGACTGGTTCCACTCGGATCTGAAGATCTTCACCGGCGAGCACTCGCTGAAGTGGGCCTATGCCAACGAAAACGCGACCTACAACTCGCAGGGCCTGACCATCAAGGACGGCATCCTGCAGTCGGGCATGGTCACGGCCAACTCGTCTGAAGGCGACACCTTCGCCAAGGACGCCGAAGCCAAGACCGACAACTTCCAGTTCGTGGCCAACTGGGACAACGGCGGCCCGCTGACCGGCAAGGTCCGCGCCGCCGTGTCCAAGTCGGACTATGCCTCGAACTCCGGCCAGGTCGACACCCGCTATACCCAGTACGGCGTCCGCGACGGCATCAGCGGCTTTGCGCCGAACGCGACCGCGCCGCTGACCGCCACCTACGGCTACACCAACGGCGCCTATCCGACGTTCACGCCCTCGGCGGCGCTGGCGACGGCCATGGCCACCCCGAGCTCAGTGTTCTTCAAGTCGCACTGGGCCTTCGGCGACAAGAGCGAGATCAAGGACACGGCGCTGACCGGCGACTTCAAGTACACGCCGAGCTTTGCCGAAGAAGCCGGTCTGGTCTTCAGCTTCGGGGCCCGCTACTCCGACCGCAAGATCGACTCGACCTACGGCCGCTATCTGGCTGACTACTCGGGCAAGGGCGAACTGCCGGCCAGCGCCCAGGGCACGACCGTCGGCGGCACCTTCGTCGACTGGACCCCGCTCGGCTACTTCCAGGACGGTGCCATCGGCCTGAAGAAGTGCGACATCGCCTCGTTCGGCTGCTCGCGCTTCGGCAGTTCGCCGGCCGTGATCACGCCCTACCAAACGGCGGCGTCCAACCCGTCGCGCGCGGTCAAGGACAACGTCAACGGCGTGACGGCGATCTTCCAGGACTACGCCCAGATGAAAAATCCGGTCGGCTGGATCCAGGCGCTGTACCCCTCGACCAAGTTCGCCTTCTACAAGGCCCCGATCGAGTCCTTCAAAATCAGCGACAAGACCACCTCGACCTACGCCATGGCCGACCTCGGCAACGCCGACGACGCCTACCACATCAATGCCGGCGTCCGGATCGTGAACACCAAGCTGGTCATCGACGCCTCCAACACGCCGGTCACGCCGCTGTGGTGGGGTACCGACAGCTGGAACGGCGTGCTGAAGAACCCGGACGCCTCGCGGACGGTTCGTGAGTACACCGACGTTCTGCCCAGCCTGTCGGGCGTGTTCGAGATCAACGACACCGACAAGGTCCGCGCCAGCGCGGCCCGCGTGGTCTCGTCCCAGAACCTGTTCGACCTCGGCCAGGGCGCGTCCTACAACTTCACG
>Ga0187844_10000243_pt1 | contig 41702 bp, 42 predicted proteins | sample SpaLakP09_SKY_50_FD_134517 | JGI IMG/M metagenome (GOLD analysis project Ga0187844, IMG submission 134517) | Oligotrophic lake water microbial communities from Sparkling Lake, Wisconsin, USA - SP09_SKY_50 | ecosystem: Environmental > Aquatic > Freshwater > Lake | place: USA: Sparkling Lake... | reverse complement strand
TATGGAAGGTACGTCGACCAATGGATGTAACGCTATCACGATGCAAGACCTTGCCGGTCCTGCTAGATAGGAAAATCTCTAGCAGGACCGGCAAGGTCTTGCATCGTGATAGCGTTACATCCATTGGTCGACGTACCTTCCATATGGCAGGAATCCTCAATGCCAATGTCCATCGCTTGCGAGCCAGATTCGCCGTCAGGATAGTTGAAACGCTCGTGGATTCAATTTTTGAAGGTAACGTCATAGGCTCCGACTCCAGTTGGATTGAGACCATTCTGATCAAGGCAGCGGAGCTTATGGGGCATGCAGACCCTAGGTCGTTGAGACCATATCTCAACTACGTTCTGAACAGGCGACTTCAGACGAGTGATGCGACTAAAGCTGAGCGACTCGCCACGAAGCTCAGGCAGTTGGGTATCCATGAAAGGACTCTTCTTCGCCGACTCAAGGAATCTCAGGAGTTGCTCCGCATCGCAACGCTGTTAGAAGCGGGGAAGTCTTCGGACGCTGCGGTGGCGTTGCGCGCAATGGCAGGACAGATCGATGGCTCCTAGGCTGTTCGTTCTGGCCGTGCATCTCAACTTATTCGATGTCTCTGCTTCCTGAGAGCAATCGAGCATAGAAGTAGGTTAAGGATTTTCCGGATTCTGAGTGGCAAGAAATTGCCCGCAGCCTTATGTTTCTGTTTTCGGAGCGATCGACTTCTATCGCTGCACACCAGACTGCGGTTCACAGACGCCTTCAGGCTAGTTGCGGTAGCTAAGCTCAAGCCCTCCGGATTACAGCTCACACCCATTGCGGCCGATCGCCTTTGCGGAAAGCAGACATCAACGTTTGAGGTAAGCGGATTTCGGGATCCTTCGAAACCCACTCTTTCGTTGGTTCCCCGACTCAAGGGGTTTCGTCAGATTTGTGACTTACGGCACAGAAAGCTGGGCGCAAATTGCGTTGCCAACTGGCGACTACTGCTTGAAAGACGCAGGATGTCCGTTAGGATTTGTAGATGCTTGCACCTAAATTGCTTAACTTCAGGCGTATGGCTTCCGAGGAGTGGGCCCGATTGAACATGCGTACTGCGAAACAAGGCAACGACTTGCAGAAGATAATGCGAGACAGCTTCCGAGAATCCTTGGCTTCCTACTTCGCACCAGTCAGGATGTTGATCTGGCTCTCAAAGCAGGTGAATGAGTCTCACAGTTGATACTCCTCTGTTCCCAGCCAATCCGTAAGCCCTTGTGATGATGCTTTCAATTCGACCCAATCCGAACAAGCGCCGCAGTCGACGCCTGCGTAAGAAACTCCGGATCGCCGAGTTTCAGCAGCTGGGGTTTGATTACTCCATAGTCTGGACTCAGTTTCCAGCTATCAATCCGCAGGACTCCTTCATCGACAGATTTTTGAATGAGGTTATTCTTGAAAGAGAGTTGCTTCTTGGTGGCGGTTGTAGGGAGGGATTCATTCTTGGCAGCGGCGAAAGCCCGACTGTGATTGATCAAGAGGCAGTGCGTGCCTGGCTGTCCGCCTTTCCGGGAGTAGCTCAGGTCAATATCGGCCCATTGGTGGATGCTTGGTATGAGGCCCAATGACACACTGTTTCAACAGTCATGCCTATGGGTTAGCTTGATTGCGGGGAACGACGGGTTTGCAGCGACTGTGGACATACATGGTCTCTTGGTGACATCACGGTATCTGACCTAAAGCTGTCATCCAAATGTTCGCACCGTGGCGACTAAACGGCTGGTATCAGGTGAACAGCTGTAACCGCCCGGCCATCCCCTCTCATGTTCAAGAGGGGATGGCCTGACGGTTGCCCATTGACCAACCGATTCGGCATTGACCTTGATCACGCGAGGACGGTCTACGTGGGCGAAACAGGTACTGCTGAAAGAAATCAGCCCTTGCCGTCCAGAATGTACGCTGCGTCAAGCCATTCTATATCTGCGATCCATATCTAGACTAGCCAGTCAGATGAACTCAAAACCACTCAGCAACAAATAGACCTTTCATGTGAGCAGAATTTCGATTGCAATCCGCAATACTTGGATTTTCGTTCGAAACCATAGAATCAATTCATCGCAAGTCTTGAGTTTTTTCGATAAGAAAATCGTCCATGAACAATGCGTCCAGTCCGCTTGTATAGAAGACTGACAAGGCGTCCTCTACAGTATTTGCGATGGGTTTGCCCATCACATTAAAACTGGTGTTGAGCACTAGCGGAACACCAGTCAATTCATGGAATCTGGCAATCAATTGATAAAAGCGCGGATTGGACGTTGGTGTCACCGATTGCACCCGGCCTGTTCCATCGACATGAACAACACCAAGAACTCTGTCGCGCACGACGCCGTTGAACCTGAGGGTACGCTCCATGTAGGGCGATGATTGGTAGTTCTCAAAATATTCGGAACCGAAATTATCTAGGACAGCAGGAGCAAACGGTCTGAAACCCTCTCGGAACTTTACTCGGGCGTTGATCATATCCTTCACGCCAGGCACACGGGGGTCAGCCAAAATAGAACGGTTTCCCAGCGCCCGAGGACCGAACTCGGCTGCCCCTTGCAGCCAGCCGATGACTTTGCCCTGTGCCAGCAGTTGAGCCGCCACCGCCGGCGCGTCGCTACATCGCCGCAGGCCAGACAGGCCGCTGAACTGCATCACGTCCTGCAGGGTCTGTGTCGACAGGCACGAACCAAGATAGGGCGTGTGGGCGTGCGCTCCGAAGCGATGATCGGGGTGGTCCTCGCGAAACGCAAGAAGTGCCGCACCAATGGCGTTACCGTCATCCGCCGGTGCACTGAACACGTGCAGCTGGCGGAAAGCGGTGTTCTGAAGGATGTGCCCGTTGGCCGCCGAGTTGAGAGCGCATTCGCCGCCATAAGCAAGATGGTCTGAACCGCTGGTAGCGTGCAAATGGTTCAGAAAAACCATCAAGGTCTCCGTGTACACGGCTTGCCCAGCATTGGCGAAATCGGCGATACGTTCGCCCGCTTCGCCTCTCTTGGGGGAGATCTGCTCCAACGCCCGCAACGAGGCGGCCAGGGGGCGGAATTCAATGCGCAAGCCGTCAACGTTTAGCAAAGAACGGAGTAGCTGCAGCAACTCGTCATCAGGCCGACCATAGGGCGCAAGCCCCATGACCTTCCAGGCCTCGCCGGCCATCGGATCGAAGCCGCACAATTGACACACCAGCTCCATGAAACCGGCCAAGCCTGCGTTTGTTGCCGACCCCTTAGAGTCGATTACTCGCAGCTCGCCATCGCGATAGTCATAGCAGGCCGCAGTGCGCCCCTCCCCCAGGTCGTCCAGGATGGCACACACGCCAGCGTCAAACGGGCTGGTGTAACAGGCCGTTGCAGCATGGGCCAGATGATGCTCGAATGTGCGGTGAATCACCTTTTGGCCCGCGCGAGCCCCCAAACGTGCAAGGGCGTACTCGATGCCTTGGCCGCGCTGAGCAAGCGTCGACAGTTGCGAAGCAATTGCGAACAATGCGCCAGCTTGCAGGCGATGAGCCAGGCTGACGCACTTCTCGTCACTCTCACACTCTTGCGCACCCACCTGCAGGCGAGCTTTCTCGCGCCGCAGCGCCTGCGTTGCAGAATCGCTCCATGCATGAGCGAAGACGAGTTCGGCGTGTGGATTGCAGTATTCCGAAATCAGTTCCTGCAGGCGCGCATAAGGCTCGGGAGTGACGTTGAAGGCTCGTTTGTACTGAAGCGTTCGCTCCAGAGCTTCTGCGTGGACAATCTCGCCATGCGCGTTCACGATACAGATAGCAGCATCGCGAAAGGAACCCGACAGGCCGATGTAGTTTCTCTTCATGAAGCTTCGCCCATCAAAACTTCACACGCAAGCCGATCCGTACGCTCAAGGGTTCGGCAGGGTGCACATGCAAACCGGTGACTGGCTGCGAGTCTCCGGCAAGCTGGCTGGCATAGAAGTACTGGATGTCGTTGACGCGTCGGTCGAAGAGATTGAAGACGTCCAGCGTCACCGTCGCGCGACCCGTGAGATCGTGCTGCACTCGCAGGTTTGTCGTCACCGACGACGCGGAGCGCACGCTGTTGTCGTCGGTCAGCGGGGCCGAGCCCATGGAGCGCATCTGCACGGCCACCAGCCATTGCGCATCGGGTTTGCATCTCAGCGTAAGCTGCGCCACCTGCTCCTGCGCATTGGGAATGTAGCGCCGCACCTCGGGGCCCTCCGTATAGCGCGCATGGCTCCAGCTCAAGTCCAGGTCGAGCTGCCAGCGCCGCGCGGGCTGCCACTGGCTGCTCCACTCCAGCCCGTAGCGCGTGCTGGCCCGCCCGGCGGTGGTGGTCCCGCTGTCGCCCTGATAGATCAGCTCAGAATCCAGATTCAGCCGCCACAGCACCAGCGAGGTGAGAAAGTTTGGCATGGGCTGACTGCGCAGGCCGGCTTCCATGCCCTGCGTGGCCACCAGCCCCGGCGCAGGACTCATGGCTTGCGCCGGATTGGCCGGGTCGCGCTGCATCGTCATGCCCCGCGCGTCGTTGCTGTGGAAACCCCGGCCGGCGTTGACATGGAACTCGGTCTTGTGCCACGGCCCCAGCACCAGTCCCGCCTTCGGCGACAGCAGCGCTGTCTGCGCAACGCCGGAGTTGTCCGGCAGGGTGAAGCTTTGCACCTGCGCATCCAGCCGATCTACCGCCAGCCCGGCGATGCTGCGCAGCCAGGGCGTCCATTGCCACTGGTTTTCCGCGTACAGCCCCAGGAGGCTCTGGCGCACGTGGTCGTCGCGCACGGTGGCAGTGATCTGGCGCGCCACGGTGTTGTACAGTCCCACACGGATATTGTCTTGACGCAAGTACAAGCCCAGGGTGCTGAAGCCGTCGCCCCAGGAGCCGCCAACATGGTGCCACTGCCGCGATGTCGTCAGACCCATGGCCTGGCGCTGATCACGCTGGGCAAACTGGTCACCCAGCGTGGTGTTGTTCATAGCGTAGGTGAAGTTGGACCACAGATCCAGTCCGTAGTCCAGCCACCAGGCGCTTACTCTGTCGTGTGTGCCCTGACCGATGCGGTGCCATTCGGCTGCGAGGCTCACGCGCTGCGTTTCGCCGCCGTCGCTGGGGTCCACTGCATCCCAGCGCGAAAAGGGGCGTCCCCGCCATGAACCGGAATCGAGTAGGCGCTGCGGCACTTGGTCGGTGCTGTTCCAACGCGCACGGTAGGCCACAGCGCTAGCACTCCAGCCTTCACGCGCGCTGCCGCCGGCCAAGCCCATGTGCAAATTGCGCTTCTGCAGTCTGTCGGGGTTGGACCACGGCCCGTCGTCGCCCATGGCCTCGAATGCGGCGAGCCAGCGCAGGCCGCTGGCCCAGACGCCGGAATCGGCTGACAGCGCGCGCGCATAGCCATGATTGCCCACGCTCAGGTCAACGAACGGCGCGTCGAGTTGCTGGCGGTAGTGAAAGTTTGCCGCCCCCGCGGACGCAAAGTCGCCCTGACCGACGAAGTAAGGCCCTTTGCGAAAGTCCATGCGCTCGACCAGTTCGGGAATCAGAAAGTTCAGGTCGCTGTAGCCTTGACCATGCGCGTGCGTCGGCATGTTGACCGGAACGCCGTTAACTGTGGTCGCGAAGTCCGTGCCGTGATCGAGGTTGAAGCCGCGCAGGAAATATTGATTGGCTTTACCCTGCCCCGAGTGCTGGGTGATGATCAACCCCGGCACCAACTCCAGCACGTCGGCCGGGCGCGCCAGCGGACGTCCTGCGATTCTGTTTGCCCCCACCGTGCCTTGAGAAGCTGCATCCATCAATCCGAGCGCAGGAGCGCTTTCACCCTCAGAGCGAACTTCCACGACGGGTAGTACCGCCTCGTCCTGCGGTTCGTGCTCACGATGCGCCTGCGCCGGCAACTGCCACAGGAGCATCGCTAGGTATATCCCCCATCCACGCATCAAACCCCTTCTCCACCACTCCTGGGAAAAGAGAAGCCCGGAGCCTGCGGCAAATCGATGGTGAATTCCGCGCCGCCTTCATTACGGTTGCGCACAGAGAGAACCCCTTGGTGCTGTTCGATCAGTCCGTAGCTGATAGACAAGCCAAGGCCGGTGCCCTTGCCGACGGGCTTACTGGTGAAGAAGGGGTCGAACACGCGACTCATGGCTTCAGGGAGAATGCCGGCGCCGTTGTCCGCAACGTGAATGTACACGCGTCCGTCTGCCTGTCGCAGCGTGATCCAGACTAGCCCTTGCGAACACTTTGCGGTGGCTATCGCATCAAACGCGTTTTGCAGCAGATTGGTCAGTACCTGCTGCAACTGCCCCTCCGAGCCAAGCACATGCGCGGTTGTGGTCGGTGTCCAGTGAATCTGCACCGTTTGCGGTTGCACACGGCGCATCCACAGGATGGTACGGTCAACGACCTGGACCAGATTCACGACCCGCTTCTCTTCCTTGTCCATGGTCGAAAAGCGCTTGAGCCCGTTGACGATGTCGGCAGTACGACTGGCACCTTCCAGGGTACCGTCGATAAGAGAAGGCAGATCGTGCAGTACGTGATCGATTCGCAGACGCTGGCGCTGCTCCCGTAGCGCCTCCGAATCCTGTTGTCCGTCCAGCATCTCAATATAAGTCTGCAGGCGCTCGCAGTAGCGCTGTAGGGCATGCACGTTGCCCAGCACGAAGCTGATCGGGTTGTTGAGTTCATGAGCGACCCCAGCCACAAGCTGCCCCAGAGAAGCCATCTTCTCCGAGTGGATGAGTTGCTGCTGAGTACGTTTGAGCGCATCATGCGTCTGCTGCAGCTCCATGTAGGCGCGTTTAATTTCACCCATGGGCCGCCCGACCCAGACCGTACCGGCACGTCGACCATTGCCAGCCGTGCGCGGTGTGCATCGAGCATCCACTGGAACAGCCTGCCGACCACGGTCAAGCAGTTGCAGCTCTACGTCTTGTGCCTGCAGGCCCAAGAAAGCAGCCTTGCTGACCTCGGCCGCCTTGGCCTGGCTGGCCTCGTCGGCCAGCAGTATGGCCAGTGGCTGACCGAGAATTTCCGACTCTGTCCTGCCAACCAGAGCACACAGCGCGGCATTGGCCCGTTCGATCCGACCAGCCACGTCGCACACAATTAGCACATCCGTCATCGAACTGATCACGCTGACGATGAACTGCTGAGACTGCTCGAGTTCGACGTTCTTGCGCTCCAGTTCGACTTCGTCATCGATCAGGCGGGAATAGACTTCGTCCATCTTGTTGATGACGTCCATCCAGGCCGCATCGTCCACGCCATCTGGGTGCTGGTGCATATGCTCATTCAGTCCATCGAGCAATGCTGGTCTCGCTTGCATCATCGATACTCCCACCGTCAATGAACCGTACAGACCATGCAAGGATCGAACGAGCGCACAATGTGCTGCACCGCGACCGGCGTGGTTTCGCCCTGGCGCATCGGCGCACCTGCCAATGCCTGCTCCAGAGCACCGGGTTGTCCGGCGGCGTCGCGCGGGGAAAAGTTCCAACTCGTCGGCGCAATGATCTGATAGTTCACAATGCGCCCGCCCTCCACCCGCAGCCAGTGGCCGAGGCTGCCGCGCGCAGCTTCATTCAGACCAACTGCCTGGCCGCTGTGCGGCAAGGAAAACGGCCGGCAATAGGGCGCTTCTGGCTCCAGTTGCTCTAGCCAAGTTTCCATGGCCGGCACCACCGTGGCCAGTTCCATCATGCGCGCTAGCACCCTGGTATAGACCGTGCCCCCTCCGGAGGCCACCGCCGCGCGCAGCAGCGGCTGACCCGCAGCGAGTTGACGCGCCAGCGCGCCGGTCTCCACCACTTCGCCAGCCAAGCGCGGTGCCTTGTTCCAAGTATAGGCGTCAGCCTTCTCCGCGTCAGGCAGAGTCAACCCAGTGAAAGGATGCAAAGCGCCTCCGTTCTGGTGCAGCCAAGCATGGGTAGCGTCTTCAGTAATGGACTGGCAGTCCAGTGGATCAAGGCGCCAGCCATCTTCGCGCCACACCCCCGACGGCATCAGCAGTCCTCCATCAGCGAGGGGATAAGCGCCGTAGCTGAGATAACGTCCCGGACCGCGACCGAGTTGTTGTAAATCGAGATCTCGGGCGATATGCAGGAACAGGCCGAAATCGCCCGTCCCTTCAGGTTCGCTCCAGCGCGCGAGCAGGGCTTTCTGGGTGGAAAGGGCACTGACCTCTTCCAGCGGCGCGGCAAAAAACCGGGTCTCCAAGAACATCCTGAATTCGCGCAGTCGTGTCTGCAACTTCATGCGCTCAGAAGCGTCCAATGCCCGGGTCGATCCGCCCGGATCAACCGTCTGAGTATGCGGCCATTTTCCCGCTAGTATGCCCAGCATGGTCATCCAGCGCTGACGCGCCTGCAGTGCCAGACGAACCGACTCACCGCTATCAGGCAGGAAGCGCTCGCGCGCTTGAGCATGCCAGTCGCGGTCACTGTAGATTTCCCGACAGAAATCGGGCATGAAAAAAAGATAGAAATGGGACAGATGATCGGCCAAGTTCTCGACCGCCAGTATCAAGTTGGTGGCGATCAGTCCGTTGACGGCAGGCTCGGCGCCAGCAAGCTGCGCCAGCGCGCGCGAGGCGGCGACCGACTGGGACACGGAACAGATGCCACAGATGCGGGGCACATAGACTAAGGCGTCCCCAGGCAACTTGCCCTGCAGGATCTGTTCAAAACCTCGGTACATCGGCGCCGTCACGCGGGCTGAAGATACAAAGCCATCGCGCAAAGTGAGTTCCACTTCGAGGTCACCTTCGACCCGGTTGAAAGGGCCCACGATCAGACGGCTCACGACAACCTCGTCTTGCGCACGGCCGGCTTGACCACCAGATGATCCGACGTAGCGTTGAGCTTGACACGCTTGGGCGTTGCACTCTTTGACAGCGATGCCAGCGCCACGAACCAAGCCTTGGGCATGTCGGTAGGCAGCCCGATGGGAATGCCCGCCACCTTGGGCGTAGTTAGAAAAGCGTGTCCAGGTTCCTGAAATCCCGGTTCCGTACAGGCAATGCAAGCATAACCGCCTCGGGTGCACGACCCCTCCCCGTTCCACAAACGGATATTGCAGTCCGCATGTACCTGAGTTCCTTTGCAGCCCAGATGCTCCATCATGCAGCCCAGATCGGATGGCCGCGTCGCGCTGGCCTTGAATTCATAGTATTCGTTGCGAGTGCAGCCGTGATGCACCAGTTGGTCGGCATAGCTACGCGGTCTGCCCAAAGCATCCAGGTCATCGGATCCCAACTTCCCCTGCGCCAGCCCCATCAGGGTACTCACCACCCAATCCGGATGTGTGGGACAGCCAGCCACATTGATCACGGGCAGGCCACTGCGGGCGCGAAAGTCGAAGCCCAACAAGCCGCCAACCCGATCATCGTCGTACTGCAAGCCGCAGGCATCGGTAGGATTGCCACCGCCAGCGCTGACGCCACCCCAGGCCGCGCAGCTACCAATGGCCAACACGTCGCGCGCCAGCGGCGCCAGACGGCGAACCCAGTCGATCATAGGTTGGCCGGTTCCGGCCAACAGATGGAAACGCCCGGTGCCGCCCGGTCCGCGCAGCATTGCCCCCTCCAGGCATAGAGCATCGAGTCGCAAACGACCGTCCACAATGTCCTGCAATAGCGTAAGCAACTCAGAACCGCTGGCCAGCGAGAGCGAAGGATGCCAGAGCAACTCAATGCCGGCAGCACGCAGATGACCATGGAAATCGGTTGTGTCGGCGCACAGCAGCGACATGGAGCAGCCACCGCAACCGCCTGACTGCAGCCAAAGCACGTTCAAAGTCTGCTTGATAGTGCTCATGCTTCCTCCATACCGTAACGGCGCATCTTGGCACGCAGACCCACGCGGGACAGTCCAAGTTCCTTGGCTACTCGTGTCTTGTTGCCGTGATGTCGCAGCAGAACCTCGCGGATCAAAGCCGCCTCGATCGCATCGAGCCGCTCGGCCAGGGTGCCCTGCTGGGGCATCCCCGTCGGCAGCACCTGCCGCGCCTGGACAGTCCCGCAACCCAGTAGCATCCGGCTGGAAAAGTTTTCCGGATTAAGAGCCAACCCCTCGCTCAAGGCCATCGCACGTGCCAGTTCATTGCGCAGTTCGCGGATATTGCCGGGCCAAGGGTAGGACATGAGACAGCCCATGGCCTCCTCACTTACGACCATCGACGGATGGCCCAATTCGCCGGCCACCTCGGCGGCAAGATGCTTCACGATCAACGGTATGTCCGCCAGCCGCTCACGCAATGGCGGCATAGTCAGCGTGACGCCGGCCAGACGATAGTACAGGTCTTCACGAAACTTCCCTTCGTTCACGTACTGCTCCAGATCGCGATGCGTGGCCGCGATGACGCGTACGTCGACGGGAATCGAGTGTGCTGCGCCCACGGGTCGGATCTCGCCTTCCTGCAACACGCGCAGCAGCTTGACCTGAAAGGCGGGAGATGTCTCGCCGATTTCATCCAGAAAGACCGTTCCGCCATGCGCGCGTTGGAACAAGCCCTTATGGTCCTCGTAGGCACCGGTAAAGGAACCTCGCTTGTGGCCGAACAATTCCGATTCCAGCAAGGTATCAGGCATGGCCGCGCAGTTCTCCACCACGAAAGGCCCGGCCATGCGCGGCGACGCGTAGTGGATGGCGCGAGCCAACAGATCCTTGCCCGTGCCAGATTCACCCAAGACCAGCGCACTGAGGTGGTAGCGGGCGATGCGCAGCGCGGTATCACAGACCGCATCAAGCGGGCTCCCCACAGCGCGCACGATTCGCTCGAAGCCGAAGGCGTTGCGCGCCTGAGCGAACTGGGTGGCCAGCTTCTGGCGAATGGCGCCTGTGCTTGCACGCAACTCCAGACTCAGACGGTTGGACTGCTTTTGCAGGCTCTGCGCCTCGACGGCATGACGTACCGATTCCAGAAGATGCTGCGGCGCCCAAGGTTTGAGGATGTACTGATAGATTCCCGCATCGTTAATGCCAGCGATGATATCTTCCGAGTCGGTGTAGCCCGAGATAACGATGCGAACACAGTCGGGCCAGCGCTCACGCACCTCTTTCAGAAATTCGACACCAGTCTGCTCCGGCATACGCTGGTCGCACAAGATGACAGCGACTTCATGCTGCTCTAGTTGTTTAAGAGCCTGCTCGGCACTGGCGGCCGAGAGAATATGGAAGTCCTCGTCCAGCGTACGGCGCAAGGCATCAAGCGACCGCACCTCATCGTCCACGAGCAGAACTACTGGCAGATCGCCGCGCGGAACAGGGAAACTTTCTGGAGCATTCATGACAACACAATCTCGGCCTCAACGATGCATCGCCAGATGGCGCGGCGTCCAGCTATGGGGTTTGCGATGAACGAAATAGTGACGTGCAACATGGTAGCTGGGATCAAAGCCAAAGAAGTTGCGGTGCATGCGGCGCAGCTCGTCTTCGCGGTAGCTCGCCAACGGCTTGTGTGTCTCGTCGGCAGCTCGCCTAACCCGTTTCGCGGCGAGTCTAGCATCCAGGTCGGGCTGCGCAGCAAGGGATTGCGCGGCCGCGCGTGCTAGGGACTCAAAGGACCACGCATCTGTGCTGAACACCCGGTCCACCAGCCCCAATCTCAGCGCTTGCGCCGTCCCGATGGGCAGTCGATCCTGGGTGATTGCCTGCGCTAGTTCGGCACCGACCCGGCGGGGCAAGGTGTAGGTCCAGTATTCCGAACCAAAGAGATTGCCCATGTTCTTGTAATGCGGGTTGAGTACCACCCCTTCATGTGCCCACACCAGGTCAGCCGCCATGGCCAGAAAGCAGCCCCCAGCTCCGGCGTTTCCGCGCAGCGCACTCACAGTCAACCGGTCATCCATCGACAGCACTTCCAGAGCCACGTCGTCGATGGCCTGGATGTTGCGCCAAGACGCATCGGCCGCACTGTCACCGGGCTGTTGCGCAGCATGCTCGATTTCGTGCAAGTGGATGCCGTTGGAAAAGAAATCGGCACCACCGGCCAGCACCAGCACGCGGGTATCGCGCTGGCGCAGCTCGCGCAGTGCGTCGCGCAACTGCACGCACTGTCGCAGGCCCATTGCGCCGTCGAGGAAATCGAAGGAGAGCCAGCCCACACGCGCATCGATCGCCCCCCACTCCTCGTAGCGCAGTTCGCGCCACTCATCGGCCGACGCCTGCAGCGCGACCGTCAATTCCGGCAAATCAGTGCAATGCCTGGCCAGCGCCAGCGTTGCGGCCAGCTTCAGACTTTGGCTGTCGGCATCGGCCGCACGTCGCACGGCACCCACCCACACACCACCATCCACGGTACGAATCAGCAAGGCGGGGCCGCGGCGCGCGAGCACTGCGCCCGGTGCAGCTGTCTCGTGACCGGCCAGGGCGTCTTCAGTCGCCGGATGCAAATCGAAGACGCGCAACGATTCGCCCAGCAGTGTAGCGATGGCTCCTGGTACGCTGTCGGCTGCACGCGCGATGCAGAGCACCTCGTCCGTGGTGTGCCGTTTCCAGTCGATCTGCCGCTGCCCCGCGCTGAACGGGGGCTGCCAACACCCCAACCGCTCGACTTTCGGTGAGTCCAGGCCCGCCTGCCACCTGGACAAAGCCTCCTGTACCGCGCGCACGGCAGCGTCATTCACCTCGTGACGGTACAGGCTGGCCTTCGTAGCATTGCGCATGGGAAAGGGCGCGTACGCCAGCACAGGGCCAGCGTCGTAGTCGCCATTGGCCTGCAGCACCGTGACCCCCCACTCGGGCAACGCTCGCAGCACAGCCCAGTCCAGCGCGTTAGGACCACCATCGCCCGGCGGTCCCGGATGCACGACCCAGCACGGCAGACGGCGCCACACTGATTCCGGAATGCGACGCTTGAGAAAAGGCGCCAGCAACAGATCCGGTGCATAGGCCTGCACCGCCTGTTCGGTCACGGAATCAGCGATGTCCAGCTCGACGGAAACTTCGTGTCCCGCCTCGCGTAGCACCGTGTGCAGGCGCTGGCTCAGGCTGTTGAAGGCGTGACAAAGAAGCAGGATGCGCATGGAGGGTCGGTTCTCGGATGCAACAGCGGTGATCAGCAAATGCGTGGCAGAGGCTCACCGCTAAGCCAGTCCACCACACGGCGACCGCCGAAGCGGGTTTTCATCTGCACGAAGCGATGCTCGTCAGCTACCACTTCACCGATCACCGCTGCCTGCGCACCCAGCGGATGCGCCCGCAGCGCAGCCAGCGCGGCCGGTGCAGCCTCGGGCGCCACCACGGCTACAAGCTTGCCTTCGTTGGCGAGGTAGAGCGGATCAAGACCGAGCAGTTCGCACGCGGCATCAACTTGCGGCAGCACCGGGATGCTCGCCTCCTGCAACAGCATGCCGACACCAGACTGACGGGCGATTTCGTTGAGCGTCGTGGCCAGTCCGCCACGGGTAGGGTCGCGCAAGGTGTGCACCGTACCCTCGGGCACGGCTGCCAGCAACTGGGCCACCTGACCGTGCAATGCCGCGGTATCGGAGATCACTGCCGTCTCGAACTCCAGCGATTCACGCTGAGAGAGAACGGCCACGCCATGCTCGCCGATGGGGCCCGAGACGATCACCGCATCGCCGGCCTGCGCCCATGCGCCGCCGATGCGTCGTCCGGCAGGCAACGCGCCTAGCCCCGTGGTGGTAATGAACACGCCGTCACCCTTGCCCTGTTCAACCACCTTGGTGTCGCCCGTCACCACCGCAACGCCAGCCTGCTGCGCGGCGGCTGCCATGGAGTCAACGATGCGCTTGAGATCGGCGAGTGGAAATCCTTCCTCGATGATGAAGCTGGCGGCCAGGTACATCGGCACGGCTCCCATCATGGCCACGTCGTTGACCGTGCCATGCACGGCCAGGCAGCCGATGTCGCCACCGGGAAAGAATAACGGAGAAATCACGTGGCCGTCGGTCGACATCACCAGCGTATGTCCCGGTGGCGGGGCCGGCAGCGCTGCGCCATCATTGCCCTGTCGCAGGAATTCGTTGTCGAAGGCGCGAGAGAAAATTTCTTCGATCAACTGCATGCTCGCGCGCCCGCCAGCGCCGTGGTTCATGTCGATGCGGCCCTGCTTGAGGTCCAGCGGACGGATGTAATCTCGCTTGATTGCCATGTTTCACACCACCACAGGAATGTCACGAAAACGCCCGTAAGAATAATGCGCGGCGCAGGCCCCCTCCGAGGAAACCATGCACGAGCCCATCGGGTTTTCCGGCGTGCAGATGGTGCCGAAAAGCTTGCAGTCGGTGGGGCGCTTGACGCCGCGCAGGATGGCGCCGCATTCGCACTGCTTGTGATCTGTCACCGGCGTGTACTGCAGAACGAACCGAAGTTCGGCGTCAAACTCGCCAAAAGCCGGACGCAGCTTAAGTGCGCTGTAGGGAACCACACCCAGCCCACGCCACTCGAAACTCTGGCGCAACTCCATCACCTCGCTCACCACCTTCTGTGCCGCGAGATTGCCCTCAGGCGTGACGGCGCGGGTGAACTCGTTCTCTACCTCAGCTCGGCCTTGGTTGACTTGACGCACCAGCATCAGGATCGCCTGCATCACGTCCAGTGGTTCGAAACCGGCAATTACCACCGGCTTGCGATATTCTTCTGCGAAGTGCGAATAGGGCTGCGAACCGATCACGATGCTCACATGCGCCGGACCGACGAAACCGTCTATGGGAACCGTCCCGTACTGGCGCACCTCGGCGCTCTCTAGGATGTGTGTGATGGCGCTGGGCGTCAGCACGTGATTACATAGCACACTGAAATTCTTCACACCCGCAGCTTGGGCCTGCTGCACAACCAGCGCCGTGGGAGGGGTCGTGGTCTCAAAGCCAATGGCCAGAAACACCACCTCTCTCTCGGGGTTGGTCTGCGCCAATTTGAGTGCGTCGGCAGCGGAGTAGATCATGCGAACGTCTGCGCCGTGCGCCTTCGCCTTCATGAGCGACAGGCCGTCGCTGGCGGGCACGCGCATCACGTCGGCATAGGTGCAAAGGATGACGCCGCGCTCGATGGCCAGCCGTATGGCCTGGTCCACGCGACCAATGGGCAGCACGCACACCGGACAGCCGGGGCCATGGATCATGCGGATGTTCGAGGGCAGCAGGTCGGTCACGCCGTAGCGCGAGATTGCGTGGGTATGGCCACCACAGAACTCCATGAAATGGTAGGTACGCGCCGGGTCAGCCTCGCGCGCGATGACTGCGGCAATGTTGCCAGCCAGGGCGCCATCACGAAATTCGTCCACGTATCTCATGCGGCAGCTCCGTTCTCAAGGGTGGCAAACATGGCCAGGGTTTTTTTTGCCTCCTCCGGGTCGAGCAGCCCGATGGCATGGCCCACATGCACGATCACATAGTCGCCAGGCTTGACCTCGCCGACCAAAGCGGTAGAGATTTCCTTCTTGACGCCGCCGAGCTCGACCAGTGCCTGCTGCTGCGGCCGGACTTCAAGAATGCAGGTGGGCAATGCCAGACACATTTTTAGTTCTCCATGGGATCACAGCGAAAAAAGGACTCGCCGTCGTCCGTGAGTGCAACTTCACCCCTGGCCCGCAGCCATGCAGCAGCTACCCAGGCCTGTCCGATGGCCAGGTGCGCGTCACCATGGGAGGCCTCGCCCACGATCCAGGTGCGCAAGCCCGACTCCTGCAGGCGCTGCTGCACACGCTCGCGCAGCAGCCGGTTGAAGAAGCAGCCCCCACAAAGGCACACATCGCGCACCCCGGTTGCTCGGGCCTGCCGCTCGGCATGCAAGGCCAGACCGTCTGCCAGCCCCAGATGAAAGACGGCGGCAGCCTCGCCGGCGTCACCTCCCGCGACCCGATGCGACAACGCTTGTGCCACCAGTGCGTGCACATCCAGTACGTCCCCCTGCGCCCAGGCATCGTGCCGATCCTGGGCAACCTGCGGTTGCACCTGCAACCACTGACTGGCTGCTGCTTCGAGAGCGATGGCCGCCTGCGCCTCATCCTGTTGTTCCTGGCACAGGCCCAGCAGGCCGGCCATGGTGTCAAACCAGCGGCCCGCGCTGCTGGTCAGGGGCGAGTTCAGCCCCTTGCGCAGCACGTTCTGCATGGCACGATAGCGGCCCGTACCTACGGCTTGCGCCAATACGTCGTCGTGGCGGCCAGCGGTCTCGTTCCAGGCCAGCGCCATACGCCACGGCTCTCGAGCGGCGCGGTCGCCACCAGGCATGGCCAGTAGGGACAGGTGGTTCAAACGCCGCCAGCGATGATCCTGCACCCACAACAATTCCCCGCCCCAGGGTTGTCCGTCGCTACCCAGACCAAAACCATCCAACGCCAATCCGATCACAGGCCCCGTAAGCCCCTGCGCGGCCATGACCGCCGCGACATGGGCATGATGGTGCTGCACGCCGATGGCGGGGACACCCAGGGTGTGCGCCACGTCCTGGGCGAGCCGCGTGCTGTAGAAGTCCGGATGCAGGTCATGCGCCAACGCATCGGGCGCGCGGCCGCCTGCGTCCCCAAGCCAGCCCTGAACCGTGCGCTCCAGCGCCGCGCAGGCGACTGGGTCGCCCAGGTCGTCGTGCATGACAGACCAGCGCGCCTCGCCCATGTCCTGCCCGATGCCTTCCCACACACAGGCTCTGTTCTTCAGAAAGGCCCCAAGGGCAAGGACCCGGGGCGTCCCCCAAGGCGTAACCGTGATGCCCGACGTTGCGCTCATCGCCCTAGATCCCGCACGCAGATTGCTGTTTGAGACACGCCAGCTCTGCTTGCAGGGCCTCGATCTGGCGGCGCAACGCCTGTTCGCGCTGTTCGCTCCCCTGCGCCGCCGCGCCCGCCAGGTGACCCATCAGCCAAGCCACCCATTGCTCCATGCCCGCGCCGGTGGTGGCCGAAAGCTGGATGACTTCGATGGCCGGATTCACGCGCCGCGCCAACTCAATACAACGATTGACGTCGAAACAAACATGCGGCAGCAGATCGATTTTGTTTAGGATCATCAGTTGCGCAGCGGCAAACATGTCGGGGTATTTCAGGGGTTTGTCCTCCCCCTCGGTGACCGAGAGAATGGCCACTTTGGCGTCCTCACCCAGGTCCCACAGCGCGGGACATACAAGGTTGCCCACGTTCTCGATAAACAGCAAGCTGGCCGGTTCATCGTCCGGGTGATGGTGGTGATGGGCGTGACCATGCTGATGGTCGTGCTGATGATGGTGGTGTTCATGATCGTGATGATGACGATGCAACTGCGCGAAGGCTTCCGCAACCATGGGCGCATCGAGATGGCAACCCTTGCCGGTGTTGACCTGCACCGCTGGCACACCGGTGGCACGAATGCGGTCGGCATCGAAGCTGGTTTCCTGGTCTCCCTCGATCACCGCGACCGGCAGTTCGGGGCGGCTCTTCCGGAGCCGTTCGATGGTGGCGCACAGCAGTGTGGTCTTGCCTGAACCGGGACTGGACACCAAGTTGAGTGCACGCACGCCGTGGGCGTGGAAGTGCGTGCGATTGCGTGCAGCCACCTCGTTGTTCAATCCCAGGATGTCGGCTTCCAGCTTCACGGCCCGGCTTTGACTCATGCCCGGCACCGATACCCGCGCCGCGCCGGCGCCGAAATGCAGATCGCCCCGCGCGTCGACGACAGGACCGACCGCATCGTTCGGGGTCAACCCCGACTTGCCGTTTTCGCTACACCCACAGACTACACACATAACCGTCTCCTTGTATCTATCAGTCATCGCTGACCTGCATATCCACCACGCGCAACTCCATGCCGCCCGTGGGCTGAAGCTGAAAGCTGCCGCAGCCGGGACAAGGCAAGCCCCGCTCGCGCAACGATACCGTGCCGCCGCAGGGCATGCACCAGGCCAGCCCGGGCGGTTCGTCGATCACGAAGCGCGCACCCTCGAGAACCGTCCCCGGCGCCAGCCCGTCCAGTGCAAAGCGCAAAGCACGCACATCCACGCCGCTAAGTTGACCGGCCTCCAGGTGCAGGCTGAGCACACGCGCGAAGTGCTCGCTCTGTGCCGCCTGCTCCACCAGCTGCAACACGCCGCCAGCCAGGCTTACCTCATGCATGTGCACCTCCTTCCACTCGCGGTTCCTTGTCGGACATCATGCCGCCATTGTCGACGGACCACTCGATGTCGTAATCGACGCAAGGATCGAGCGCGGTCATCATGAGGGCGATCCGTCCCGGCATCTCCTGTCCTCCCTCTTCGGCGATGGTCGCCAGCGCCTGCGCGGCCACGCCTCGGGGATGAAAATTCCACTCGGTAGGGGCTACCACTTCGCAGCGCTCCACCACCTGCCCGGTCTCGCCTCCGCGCAGGCGCACAAGATGCACGAGCACGCCCCGCGCCATCTCCGCCCAGCCCAGCGCCCAGCCATCCGGCAGGGCGTGGGCGCCCCATGCCAGCACAGCAGCCTCAGATTCTTGGCCGAGGCAAAGACGGACCGTCTCGGCCAGACGGCAGCCTAGCAGTACCCATGGCGTCGAGGCGCCGGGTATAGCCGACATATTCACACGGGACCAGCTGCCGGTATGACAGGGTCGGCCTTCCTGCTGCGGCAGACCCGTGTAGTCCGCACACGCCTGCACCCGCGCCAGCCAGAGTCGTGCATCCACTTCATCCACGGGTGGGTACAGCGGAGGTACCGCAGCCGGCACCGGCGCACTGTCAAATGTCCGCAACGCTTGCAACAGTCCTGCCAGCGGTGTGCGGTCGCCTTGCGCCCAGCGGGTCAATGCTTCTCCACCATCGTGCTCCCACTCGTGCAACCAAGCGGTTGCCCGCATGCCCAGCCAGCGTTCTTCCAGCCACGCCAGCGCCGCTTCGCCGTGTCGGCGCCGCGTGAAGGCTGGGTCCAGCAACGGGCAACCGGCCAGGGTAGCCAGCAGATGTTCCCCGTGCGACCCACTGGCCGCGCGGGGCCAGTCAAGCCCGATGCGGCGCACGTGTTCGCACAGTGTTTCGGTTTCGAGCCGGTCACGGACGGTTTCGGAGTTGGTCTGGAACAGTGGCGAGAGCTCGGGTGCGAGCTCTCCCAGCGCCAAACTGCTGCACAGCCGGTGGGCCTGGCCGCACAGGTTGAACAAACTGGCCAGACGTGCGGGCAGCGCCTCAGCCGGGCAGCCTGCCGCCACCCGCCGTGCCAGCGCCTGTCGAGTGCTCTGGAGGTTGCTGCCGAGCACGCGGCGCGGATGCAGGCGCAGCCGCCCGGCCAGAGTATGGAATCCAGTATTCATGGATTGCGCATGTTCTCAGACGGAGCGCCGCCCCATTAGCAAGGCCCGGCGCGATGGCATGGCGATGGCAGGGGACGAACCAGCCGGCGTCGCCACCACCTGCTTACGTGGCACCCGCAGTTCGGCAAGCACGGTCAACGCAACCTCTTGGGCAAGTGCCTGGCTGCCAAATTCGTCCATGGGCGAGAAGAGGCTGCAACTTTCAATGCTGCCATTCGGCCCGCCTTCGGCGGCGATGAATTCGAAACACTCCCGACCGAAGGGGAGGATGCGCTTGCTCCCCACACGTGCCGCTCCTGCGTCGGCAGTCAGAAGCCGAACCAGACTCAAGAACCATGGGGTGATGAGCACACCCTCGGCGACCGTCTGTTCAGCATCGCCCCACTCGAAGCCGATGGCCTCGACGGCCAAGGCCGGATTCAGGATGGGTAGACCCTGCATGCGCTCAATCTGTACGTGGCGGTAGAAGTCCACTAGATGCTGCACGCGTTGGTCCAGAACACACCGCAGAACCGGCTGTGCCGGGCTGCTGGCGGAATCAGCCCGAGAGGGGGAAGATGCGAAATGGTGCAGAGCATTCATTCGATCATCAGAAATTGCTCGGCATCGCAATCGCAGTTAGGGCAGCGCCAGTGCGGTGGCAGATCGGCGAATGGCGTGCCAGGCGGGATCTGCCACTGCGGGTCGCCGATCGCAGGGTCATAGATCCACCAGCAGATCTTGCATTCCAGGCGCGAGCCTGGCTTGAGCACCTCGCGGTTACCAAGGTACGAGCCTTCAAAGCCTTGACCGTCGAAGCCGCTCATGTGGACTCCAGATAAGTCAGAATGTCTTGCAGCCGCTCGTGTGAGTCGCGCAGGTCTTCCGGTGCCGCCATCGCGACCTCAGGCATATCGACCACCTCGACCGTGTTGAGAATCGCCTTATCCATGGAATTGTAGTACACCACGCGCCAGCAGTGGGGCAAACGGGTATTGGATATGCGACAGTTGCCATAGCCGCGCGAAAGCAGCAGCACGCGGCCGGTGCCCAACTGGTGGTCAAGAAAACCGATGTCTTCGGGCGTGACGGGCAGCAGCGTCAGATTGATTACGTGCGAGGTCTGGCCCGGCTGCCAGCGCGCCACCTGATCGCGCACCTCGTCGACCAGCAACGGCGCGTTCTGTACGTTGGACGGCAACGGTCCGAGCCAGGGCCGGTACCCGCTTTCAGCGTCCTCCTTGGCCACCAGCCGCAGCAGCGCCGGCACCGGTCCGGCCTCGATCACGTCGTCGATCAGCGCGCCTGCGTTGAAGGTCATAAGACGCCAGACGCCGGCGAACACCGACTCCTGGATGTGCACCTCCAGCGGCGAGGCCTCCTCGCGCACGATGGCGCTGGCTTCGCCCTCACCCATCACCTGGTCGATCAGGCGCCGGTCTTCCGTCGGCAGATTGAGCAGGCCGATCTGACCGCCCACCCCGCCTCCAGCCACCTGGTCTAACAATGTCAGCACCTGGCCCAGCACATCGCGTGCAACCGCGCGACCGGCAATTTCTCCCGGTTCAGGTAGCATGGGCGCGCGGTAGGTATCCATTTCCTTGGGCATGGGCAGGTAGTCGAGGCTCTCTTCTTCGGTCTGGGTGCCGGGGCCGAGAGCGACCACGGGAATCGGAAAGGCTTTCATCAAAAGGCTCCTTGTGCGACGTTGCGGCGTGACCAGCGGTTTCAGTGGCAGCTGCTGCCGCCGCTCTGGCTGACCACCGGGATGCCGATAGTGGGCGGGCGCGAAGGCGGCATGGCGAGCGCAGCGGCGACGCCAGCCAGATAGATATCCCAGTCCTGCATGCCGGCGATGGCGGTCACGTATAGGCCGTCGCGGAAGAACAGCAGCGAGGGCCAGCGCTGCGAGCCGTAGAGGCGAGCCACTGCATCCTCGCTGTCGCGCGGCACCACGGCGATGCCGAAGCGGTTCGGAAAGGACTTCATTAGTTCGGGCAGTACGGCCGCCACGTCCACACCTTCAGGGAAACGCACCGGGTCACCAGCGAGCAGCACGACGCGGTCGCCACCGCCCGCGGTCCAGTCGGTCACTGTCTGTTCATCTACCCAGGCAGCGCCGAAATCGCGGGCCAGGCGCTGTACCAAAGGAGCGTGGGCTGCAGTCACTTCCATCATCTATTCTCCAGAAGAAAATCGCTGGCCGGTGAGGGCTCGAAGTTGTTCGGTGTTCATCTGCGAGGGCAGCATGAAATCGACATTGGCCAGCGCATCGGCGCCCTGCATGGCGCCAAGCACCAGGTCCAGTGCCGCATTCACCTCAGCCGCACGCTCCGCGTCGATGACTTCGCGAGCATCGTCGAGGAACACCAGTAGCCAGTAGCCGGGCACCACCTCGCCGACCAATGCCGTGTTGATGCGGCGGCGCTCGCTGCGGCCTTCGCACAGCGCGAAGCGGCCATCGGTCTCGAGCACCTGCATAGGGATTCCGATACACATGTCAGAGGTCCTTGACCAGAAACCTGTCGTCGCCGATGCGGCATGCTTCTTCCGCCGTCGGGCGTTGCGCTTCGTAGGCGGTCAGAGCCAGTTCGTCCAGCGTCACGGCTTCGCGCGGTGCCAGCGGGGTCTCACGCAGAGCAGGGCGGGCGCCCCACCGTTCAAGTTCGGACACACCCAGCGCCAGCGCCTCTTCCATCGCGGCCTTGACTACCGGGCGCAGGCTGCCGCCGTAGTCCTCCAACTCCTGCGGCTGGCAGCCGATCAGCAACACCTGCTGCGGGTATTTGGCGGTCAAGACAGCGAGCGAGAGCACCTCTTGGAAGCCGGTCTGGTGCAGACTCATTTTTTTGGTGCCCATGAAGCGCGGAACCTCGTCATCGCGCACCACTTTCAGCGTGCCGGGTTCGAGACCGTAATCGATGGCGTCGAAGATCAGCAGCGCGTCCGCTTCCTGTACATGCTGGATCAGATACAGGCCCTGGGTGCCGCCATCGATGAGCTGCACGTGATCGGCAAACTCGTAACGGCGCTGCAGCGCCTCGATGCAACGCACACCGAAGCCTTCGTCAGCCCAGAGAAGGTTGCCGATGCCCAGCACGACAATGTGAGTCGGCAAGGTGTCACCAGAGGAGTTACAGGCGTTTTCGGTCGAAGTGGCGCTCATGGCATGCGAGCCTGTGTGAATTCAGCGAAGGGGTTGGGTCGGCAAGGACAATCGCTTCCAGGCACGGAAGCTGTCCCAGGCAGCTTGCTGGGCGAGCCAGAAGCCGGCGTCGATGCCGAACTGGTGGGCACAGCGGATGGCGGTGTCGGTCGACATGGCGCGCTGCCCGTGCACGAGCTCATGCAGCCGCCGGCGGGACATACCCAGGAGTCGCGCCGCCTCGGACTGGCTCAGCGCCAGGGGAGCAAGACAGTAGCGCTGCAGCAGTTCGCCCGGATGTCGGGGGGTGCGCAGAGGGATGCCTACGGGGCGGTCGCGCCAGCACCGCACTCGCGCTGGCGCGTCGCGTTGGTCAACGGCAGGATAAGATCCCGTAGGCATGAATCGCTCAGTCCTTGAAGGTACGGTACCCTGAAATCATGGTACTGACGACGCTCTGGCGCCCCATGATGTCTTCGCGGATGGCGGCATAGATGTGCAGAATGACGAAGACGATCATCGCCCACATGCCGACGCGATGCCAGGAGTGCACATCCTGGCTCTGCCCGAATAGCGGGATGACCCAGCCGAACAGGCGCTCCTGCCAGGAGCCTGCCTGTGAACCTTCACCGTAGAGGGCAAATCCGGTGAAGACCATGAAGATGCACGTCAATACAAAGACGAAGAACATCGCGAAGCGCGCGAGCGGGTTGTGACCAACATAGCGGCCCGGGCGTGGCGCAATGAAAGCGTACCAACGGAGCATGCCGGCCACCTCCTGCCAGTAGACCCTCTGGAAAATCGGCACGGAGAACAACTCGCGTGCGTGGTGGTTGCCTACAAATGCCCAATAGATACGGCCCAGCAAGCCAACGGCGAGAATGTATCCGGCGGCAAAGTGTGCGAAGCGGATGTAACCCATCAGGAAATGGTCACTGGCCTCGCCCGGCATGGTGGGCAATGGTCTGCCGATGAAATATCCGGTCAGGCACAGGACGACGATGGACAGCGCATTGATCCAGTGCCAGAAGCGGACTGGCGCCTCATACACATAGACCGACTTGATGGACTGGCCGCGTGCAACCGCGCCGTCATCGACGCCTGTGACGTCGGCAAGGTGTTCGGATGCGGTAATAGTCACTTTGGTCTCCTCGTTGTGATGATCGCTTGCTCGCCGGCTTCAGGCACCAACCTGTGCCAGCAAGAAAGCGCCCGCCAGACCGATGGCAGCACCCAATGCACCGACAGCTGTGGCAACCATGCGCACAGCCATATGGCGCAGACCGGTCACGGCCGCCAATCCCAGCATGTGCAGGACAGCAGTACTTAGCAGGAAGCCGGCGGCATAGGCCGCGAAGCCAACTGCCGGCGATTCCGCGCCATGCGCCAGTCCGTGCAGGCCGCCCATTAAAGCGATCAGCACTAGTTCCCCGCCGCTGCCCGGAACCCTCAACTGCCGCGCTTGCCACAGCATGACCCCCGAGAGCACCACACTCAGCGCCACGGCATACTCAAGCATGGGCACCGTCATGCCCAAGGCGCCCAGCGCAGCCGCCCCGGCCATGGTGACGAGAAATACGACGGGACCAAGCCACGCCCGACGCGCGGGCAGCGCGCAGACGGACCACACGCCAACGGCCAGCATCACAAGGAGATGATCCAGCGCCAGCGGGTGATACAGGCCCGCAAACAGGCTGGTGACGTCATGGCCGGGATGGGCCTGAGCCATGCCCGAGCCGAGCACGGCGGCCACAACGGTCAGGTGTTTCAGCGAACAATACTTCATGGTCATTTCCAATCGTCATTAGTGGTTCAGGTTCAACGAACGGTGACCCGGCTCATTTCCTGGCCGTCTTCGCTCATCACGTGGGTGAAGCAGGCCAAGCAGGGGTCGAAGCTGTGCAACGTACGCAGGATCTCCAGCGGTTGCTCGGGGTTGACCATGGGCGTGTTCATCAGCGAGGCTTCAAAGGCGCCGATCTGACCCTTGTGATCGCGGGGCGACCCGTTCCAGGTGGTGGGCACCACGCACTGGTAGTTCTCGATCTTTCCGTCTTTTATCTTGATCCAGTGGCCCAGCATGCCGCGCGGCGCGGCCACTGTACCCACACCCTTGGCTTCCTTAGGCCAGGTGGAGGGGTCCCACTTTTCGACATTGGCGGTGGCGGTGTCGCCTGCCTTGATGTTGGACACGAGCTGCCTGAAGTCGTCCATCATCATTTCGGCGGCGTACTGGCTTTCCAGGGCACGGGCCAGCGTGCGACCGATGGTGGTGGGCAGCAGCTGCTTGGCGCTGTAGCTCGTCTTGGGCAGACCCAGTGCTTTGGGAATGGTGCTGTTGATGGCCACGGCCGATTCGTCGACCTGCTGCTTGACGCGCTGGCACCACTTGTTACCCTTCATCGCGTGAGCGTAGCCCAGAATGTAGCGCGAGAGCGGGCCGACCTCGACCGCGTGGCCGCGCCAGCGCGGCGACTTGATCCAGCTGTACTTAGCTGACTCATCGAGTTGCTCGATCTTGGTCCGTGAGCCCTTGAAGTTCGGTCCTTCGGGTTTGTAGTTGGGTTCGGTGACGCCGTCCCAGGGGTGCAGGCCCTTGGTCTCGTCGCCATACTTGTACCAGCTGTGGGTCACGAACTCCTGCACCTGCTCAGGGTCGCGCGGGTCTATCGGTTCGATCTTGTCCCAGTTGCCGTTCAGGATCACGCCGCCCGGCAACTGGTGCGTGCTGTGGTCGTACGGCACCTTCTCGTAGGTACCGTAGTCAGCCACATTGGTGGCACTCAGACCGCCGCCGTAGAGCCAGCCGGCCTGCTTGTAGATGGTGCCGATGGCCAGCACGTCGGGAATGTAGACATTGTTGTTGAACTCGATCATTTCCTTGATACGAGCTTCGACAAAATTTAGGCGCTCCATGTTGATGGGTGCACCGGCGGCGCCATTGCCGTCGATGTTGATGGCACAGGGCACGCCGCCCACCATGTAGTTCGGGTGCGGGTTCTTACCGCCGAAGATGGTGTGCACCTTCACCCATTCCTTCTGCAAGTCCAGGGCTTCGAGGTAGTGGGTGACCGCCATCAGGTTGGCCTCGGACGGCAGCACATAGGCCTTGGATCCCCAGTAGCCATTACTGAAGGGACCGAGCTGGCCACTCTCGACAAATTTTTTCAGGCGGTTCTGGACATCGCGGAAGTAACCCGGCGAAGACAGCGGGTGCGAGGGCGACACCAGCTGCTGCAGTTCGCTGGTCTTCTTCGGATCGGCCTTGAGTGCCGACACCACATCCACCCAGTCCAACGCATGCAGGTGGTAGAAGTGCACCGCGTGGTCATGCACCTGCAGCGTCTTGGCCATCATCTCGCGGATGAGATGGGCGTTCAGCGGGATCTTGATGCCCAGCGCGTCCTCCACCGCGCGCACACTGGTGAGCGCGTGACAGCCGGTACAAACGCCGCAGATGCGTTCCACGAAGGCCCACGCGTCGCGCGGGTCACGACCTTTGAGGATCACTTCCAGACCACGCCACATGGTCCCGGTGGAAACGGCATTGCGAATCACATTCTTGCTGTCGAGATTGACCTCGCATCGCATGTGCCCCTCGATGCGAGTCACCGGATCGACTACGACGCGGCGGCCGGAGTTATCGAGCTTAAATCCTTGCGTTTCGTATGCACCCATTTTGATTTCCTGTTCTTTATCAGCGATTTGCATTCGGGGCTTCGGGCATCTTTACGTTGTCGCGTACTCTCTTGGCCACCGACAAAGCCGCATGCGCCGCCACCGCCGCTCCAACGATGCTGGCCGCCGCCGTGCCAACCTTGTCAGCGTTGGACTCGACACCGAAAGGCTGGATGCTGGTAATGCGGTCGTAGAAGGAGCCTTTATCCCAGAAACCGTCTTCAGAGCAGCCGATGCAACCGTGACCGGCCTTGATCGGGAAGCTTGTGCCCTCGTTCCACTGCACCGTTGAACACGCGTTGTAGGTTGTCGGCCCCTTACATCCAACCTTGTAGAGACAGTAGCCCTTGCGCGCGGACTCGTCGTCGAAGGCCTCGACAAACTGACCTGCATCGAAATGCGGTCGGCGATAGCACTTGTCGTGGATGCGCTGGCTGTAGAACATCTTTGGACGTCCCTGGCGATCCAACTCCGGGATCTTGTCGAAGGTGAGCATGTAGGTAATCACGCCCGTCATCACCTCCGGAATCGGTGGACAACCCGGCACCTTGATGATGGGCTTGTCGGTGATGACCTTGTGGATTGGCGTAGCCTGAGTGGGGTTGGGCTTGGCAGCCTGCACACAGCCCCAGGAAGCACAGGAACCCCAGGCAATGACGGCCTTGCAATCCTTGGCCACTCGCTTGAGCTTCTCGATGAAGGGCTTTCCCCCCTGGATGCAAAACATGCCGTCCTCGTTCAGAGGCGGATTGCCTTCGACGGCCAGGATGTAATTTCCCTTGTATTTCTTCGTAATTTCGTCCAGGATGGCCTCGGCCTGATGGCCCGCGGCAGCCATCAGCGTGTCGTCATAATCCAGCGAAATCATGGACAACACGACGTCTTTCGCCAGCGGATGCGCGCTCCGAATAAAGCTTTCCGTGCAACAAGTACACTCCAGTCCGTGCAGCCATAGTACCGGTGTGCGCGGCTTGTTCTCCATTGCATGCGCAATCTGCGGTACTACCGAAGGCGCCAGGCCCAGAGATGTGGCCGTGAGCGAGCAGTACTTCATCAGGCTGCGTCGAGAAATACCCTTGCGGCGCATTACCTCGTAGAAAGTCTCAACCATATTTGTCTCCATAGGCTTGTTAACCATGTGAACGGCGATCCGACGCTTAGCAGCATGATCGGCAGGAACAATGCAATTCACGTGCCAATCTTTGAGAACTCAGGGATAACCCTTGTTTTTAATCAAATCTGGTGCCCGAAATCTAGTTTGGTGGCCGGGTCAAGCTGACTTCCTAAGAAGTCGGCGGAAACGCAACTTCCACCTCGTATAGAAGATTGGAAACTTTATTTGCGCCCTGAATCGCCCCGGGTTCGATAGACACGATTGAGCCTCGGATGCTGAAAATCCGCTTGTCCAGTTCACGACCGACTGATATGGGTCGGCAACACCAGTTCGTGGGCCCCGATAGCGGCCACCCGCTGGTCCAAGTTTGGCCGTCTGGCCATCTGCAGCAACAGTGCCTTGAACGGCCGCTTCGCGAAAGCGGCCGGCTAGGCTGCGAGCTGCTCAATGACCGATACCGATGGGAGCGGTCATTGGCGCTTCGAAATCAAGTGACGGCAGCCAGCCTGAAGCAGTCATCCTTGCTTCTCAAGCTAGGACTTCACCAGATGCTCGATTTTCTGGTCTATTCGCTGCTTAAGCAAGGCAAGGGCCTCGCCCTCTAACCCAGTACCTCCAGCATGGATATGAGGCAATAGAACCAACTGAGGACAGGCTGCGTCAAAGTAGCTTGCGCGATCATCCACGGCCAGCCAGGGAGCGCCTGGCGCATTTGATGCTAGCCATTGTTCACATTCTCTTTGGCGATGCCCTTGTTCTGTCACCAGTTCCTGAAGGTGCGGGGTTGCACCAACAATTCGGTCATGGAGCTCACTGGAAAAGAAAGTGATCAGCTTTTCAAAGGACACGTGTAGGCGCCATGAGGAGGAAAAGACGATCAGCACTTGAGGGTATTGCCGCATCAGATCCTCGAAACCTTGAAGATGACAGAATTCAAGTTCGGGGCCAACGCCTTCGGGATGAAGGACGCCATCGAAATCGAGAAAGAGGTAGAGGTTGGTATGCATTGCCTGTGGTGATGTAGGTCGCGAAGTCGATTTCGACCCAGAGTACTTCTAACGTTGCATCTAAATATTAAGGTTGGAACTGAATATCGGTCCTTCTAAGTGATCCCTAGCGAGTGCACAATCCACAGGATTGGAGATCTAAATGAGTGACCGTACCGACAAGGTTTCAATACTCTATCTGAGTCGCAGGAATCTTGAGGCGCTGTTGGCAAAGCTAAATCGGCGTTCAAATGGCGAGGACACATATTGCGCGATCATTAAGACCCAACAAGCCTCTCCCGTGTACAAGCAGACGATGCGCGAGATTCTGGTAGTTGCTGTCGACAACGACGAGTACTACTTATCGCAAACCCGTCCCGCTGGCGAGATGCATCCACTGGACGAAGCAACTCTGGACGCACCGTTGACTGGAGTACGCGATTGCTCGACTAGACTCTAAGCACAAAGGCCAGCCAAACGCGGACCGGTATAGGCTGCTTGCAGTCCCTCGTTTTCGCCCCGTCAATGTCTGCTGACCCTGCTAGCAGACTTACACGTGCGACACCGCAATGCAGACATACCTCCCGCTATCAAATCCAGTGGACTGACCGTTTGACCAGATTCCACCTTGAGCAAATGCGCGTAAATCATCGCCGTGCTTAAATCGCTGTGCCTCTCTCGCCCTGAAAGACATGCGTTAAAAAGCTGTGACACAGCGTATGTACCTTCGCATGCTCGTGGATATGTTCCCGTTGCGGCGGCGCCGTTACGATAGTGCCTTTCTTGAGGTGCTCATGGCCGGCAGTCGATCACTTCCCAAACTGACGTTTTGGTGGATCCAAAAAAATCGGGCGCAGATGTTTGCAAAACGCCCATGGAGCAAACGGTTTCCTCAAGCGGTCGACGACATCCAAGCCATCGATCATGTTTTCGCTTATGAGTACGCCCCTTTCGGCCAACAGAACTACAGGGACCTTGGACAGCTTGCCCTTCAGCTGGGAAAGAAAACCTTCCGGCTCAAGATCCCTCTCGCATATCGACAATATCGCCAAGTCGAAGTGATGCCGAGTCAATAAGTTCATTGCGCCAGCATCCTGACCAACCCAGACAACCTGGGCGCCAGCTTGAAAAGCCTCTTGCATGAGCCGTCTGGCAATCGCGTAATTATGTTCTCGTAGTAGATATATCATCGCCTATGGCTCTATGGCAACCTAGCGGCACCGCCGAAGTGCAGAGTGCTGGCCGGTAAAGACACAGGAATATGCAATTCAATTGCTTTAAAGCAGCTTTACGCGCATTGCCAGAAAAGGTATGGGTCAGGCAACCAGTCGAGCGGCAGGATGAGAATCCTTCTTGTTGAGGATGACCCTGCGCTCAGACTCGGCATCCGCCGGGTCCTGGAGGACGAGGGCTGGCAGGTTGATGCCGTTGCCGATGGCGAGTTGGCGCTTACGGCAACCGCCACCCAAAAATATGATGCGGCTGTGCTTGACATCAACCTCCCACGGCGCGATGGCTTCAGTGTGCTGCAATATTGGCGCAACCGGCATCTACCCTTGCCGGTGCTGATCCTGACGGCGCGTGACGAACTGGAAGATCGCGTACGCGGTTTGGATAGCGGCGCCGACGACTACCTGGCCAAGCCTTTTGAAACCCCGGAACTGCTGGCCAGATTACGTGCAATCTGGCGCCGCTACCGTGGCGGCGGGAGCAACCAGGCGCAAATCGGGGCCTTGTCGTTCGACTTGACGACACGAGAGCTGCGTCATGCGCAGGAGCGGATCACTTTGAGTCCAAGAGAGACAGCACTGATTGAGCTGCTATTTGCGACGCCAGGCAAGACCGTCCCCAAGAGTCGCATCATTTCCGCCATGTCGAGTTGGGAATCAGACTTCAGCGCCAATGCGGTAGAGATCTACGTGCTGAAGCTGCGGCGCAAGCTGGTCGGCACAGGCGTGAGCATCGTGACCGTGCGTGGTCTTGGCTACACACTGGAAGAAATCGGATGATCCACCGTCGAGCGGCCAGCCTGCGCACCACGCTGTTGGTGCCTTTGCTATGGATGTGGCTGGTGCCGGGCATGATCGCCACGCTATCGGCCTTCTGGCTGACCGGGAAGGCCGCACAAAAGGCCTTCGATCGTGTGCTCAAGGACGACGCCCTGGCTCTGGCCGCTGAAATCCGATGGGAAGGCAGCGACCCTACATTCAGGCTCGACCCGACACGTGCAGCCTCTTTGGTATTCGACTCGATGTCACCCACGCGTTTCACCGTCCGCACGAGCGCTGGCCGTGTGCTGGTGGGAAATGCCCAGCTGGACCTGCCGATTGGTGCCGAGCTACACCGTGGCAGCGAGCCACTGTTCTACGACAGTCTTACCGATTGGGGGCTGCTTCGCGTCGTGGCTCTGCGGACGCATCGTGAGAAAACGACCGAAAATGTATGGGTCATTGTCGGCGAAGCGCAGACCAAGCGGGACCAGATCTCAAGCGAGCTGGCGTCTGCCATCTTCTTACCTGCAGCGGGTGTAGGCTTTATTCTTGTGCCACTTTTGTTCCTGGGCATACGCAGAGGCTTGGCGCCTGCCCGCGAACTGGTGGAAGCAGTCACTGCCCGCGGTATCGACGACCTATCGCCACTCTCGCTCGATGGTGTTCCCGATGAGCTGCGCGGCCTGGTCGAGCGCCTGAATGACCTGTTCGCGCGGCTGACCGAAGCCATCGCTCACGAGCGCCGTTTCATCGCCGATGCGGCTCATCAGCTACGCACGCCTACAGCAGGCATCAAGCTGCTGGCAGAAGACTTGCTCAAAAGCCTCCGACAAACTCCACAGAGTCCACCCAATGCGGAGGTGCTGGGCGAACTCCACGCTGCGGCGATACGAACCTCGGACCTGGTGCGGCAACTTCTCATGCTCGCGCGAGCCGAGCGCGACCCTTCACTGATTGAACGCACGACTTTCGATGCAGTATCTCTGGTGCAGCAGACCTGCGAGCGATGGCAGCAGGTAGAGGCAGCGCATGACAAGCAGCTCATCATGGCAAGTGAGCTTATTGATGCGGCACCGTGCTGGGTGCATTCGAATGCCACCTTGTTAGAAGAAGCTCTGGGCAATCTGCTGCATAACGCACTGCAGTACGGCGGTCCAAACATTCAGGTGGGTCTTGCGTGTGACGCCGACCGGTTTCGCATTGATGTACTGGACAACGGCCCCGAGCTGAATGCGGAGACCAAGGCCAATTTCTTTACACCCTTCTGGCGTGGAGATTCCTCGGGCACCCAGGGCACAGGGCTGGGCTTGGCAATTGCGCAGCGCACGGTCCTTAGTCTGGGCGGGGAACTGGTTTTCCGCTCACGACCTGAGGTACCAGGAAATTGTTTCACTATCACCCTGCCGCATCCCAGCGCTGCCCCAAGACCGCCGGCTGGTCGGGATCAAGGACATTAAGGCAATGTAAAGCTGAACAGCCGCAGACTCCTCGGCAGGAGTTTGTATGGCAAGTGTTCAATTTCGGATGATCATCAGAGGTCTGGGCCAAATCCTGCTTGTCGGGGTTTGGGGCCTTCCCGTGCTCGTGCCGGCGCAGACACCGACGCTGGCGGCGGCCGCTCCCGCAACGACGGTGTCGCACACCCCTTGGACCCTGCAGCGCCTGGTGGACGAGCTCCGGAAGAACAACCCGCAGCTACGCGCCACCCAGGGCCTGGCTGCGGCCGCGCAATATGGGGTGGAGCCTGCATCTGCGCCCGACAATCCGACTTTCAGCATGACGCAGAGCCCGGTGCCAGGCAACCCGTTCGCCCTGGGTGCCTCGCAAGGCATGACTTGGTCGCTCTCGCAGAACATCTACTGGCCAGGCAAGAAGCGACTGGCTGGCGAAATTGCCCAGACCCAGGCCAATGCGGCGAAGTTGCAGGTGGAGACCCTGCAGGTGCAGCTCGTGGGGCAACTCAAGACAGGTTGGTTTGCCTGGCAGCAAAACGAAGCACAGCTCAGGCTGCTCGAGGCCCAACTCGAGCGCCTGGACCAGATCAAGCGTGTCACCCAGACGCGCTACGCCAACAACGCCGCAGCCTATGCAGACTACATCAATGCCCAGATCAACCAGGCGTCGGTGAAAACGCAGATGCTGGGCCTGCAGGCCCAGGGCCGCTCGCTGACGGCGCAGATCAACAGCCTGATCGGGCGCCCGCCAGAGACACCGCTGCTGCTGGCCGGCGAAGATTTCAAGGCCTTGTTGGATGCGCCCGGTTTGGACACCTTCCGCCAACAGGCGCTGGCGCGCAACCCTCAACTCAAGATCTCGCGCACGGCGATCGAAGGGGCGCAACGCAGCGTGGAACTTGCAGAACTCGGTGCGCGGCCAGATTTCAATGTGGCGCTGCTTTTCAACTCTGCAGCTCCCCCTTGGGGCTTTGATCATACAGATTCCTATGGCATGAGCGTAGGCGTCACGTTCCCGCTCTGGTACCGCAGCCGTGAGCGCAACCTCATCGACCAGGCCAAGGCGCAGCTGAACGCCGTGCGAGACGCCGAGCAGTCTGTGCAGCAGCAGACGCTGTCGAGCGTGGAGACGGCCTACTACCAATGGGAGCAAAGCGTCGAACAGGTCAAGCTGGTTGAGGAGCGCATTGTTGAGCAGTCGCGTGTGGCCTATCGCCTGCTGCTAACGAATTACGGCTCGGGGCAAGCAGGATTCGTCGACCTGATGAATGCCTATACCGCGATGAACAGTGCCGAGGCCTTGAACGTCCAGGCCAGGTCTGCCGCTATGCAGGCACGCATTGCGCTGGATGCTGCAACCGGGGCACTCTGAAGCTCCGAACGAAAGAGAGAGGTAAAGAGATGAAGAAGCGAATTCTGATGGTCGCGGCCCTCGCTGGGATCATGATCCTGGCCGTAGGCCTGATGGCCTCAGGCCAAATACCGGGTGCTGTGGCCAGGGAATTGCCGCCCGTCGCCGGAAGCGAGCGAACGACGACCAGCCTGGGCCAATCCATGGTCATCGTGGAGCCGGTCAAGCGTGAGGCCATCGACGACGTGCTGCGCCTCAACGGCCGGCTGGCCTTTAACGCCATGCGGGTGCAACTGGTTTCTTCGCGCGTTGCGGGCCGGATCGAGAAGATCATGGTCTTCGAGGGCGCAGCCGTGCGCGCGGGGGAGCCCGTAGCCCTGCTCTACAGCCCCGAATACGTGTCGGCACAAAACGAGTTCCTGCTGGCGCGCAATACCGTGCGCTTGCTGAGCGGCAAGTCCACAGCCGATCTGCTGGAGGATGCCAAGGTCACGTTGGAAAGCGCGCGAAACCGCCTGCGCGTCCTGGGCGTGAGCGAGGGAGATATTGCGACGCTCGACCAAAGCGGCTTGATCCAGCAGCATCTCGTGATCAGAGCGCCGATCAGCGGTCGACTGATCAAGCGTAACGTGGATCCCGGCGGCTATCTGGACACCGGGTCCTCGCTGGGCACTGTGGCCGATTTGTCCGAGCTCTGGTTTCAGGGCAATGCGTACGAAGCCGATCTGGCACGCCTGCGTGAAGGCCAGGCCGTGCAATTGAGTGTGGCTGGACTGCCGGGACAAAGGGTACCGGCGCGCATCAGTTTCATCTCTCCGACCATCGACCCTCAGACCCACACAGCCCAGGTCAGGGTGGATGTACTCAATCGCAACGGGCAGTTCAAACCGGACATGTTCGCGCAGGCCGAAATCGCGGTAGGCCAGTTGCGCCTGCCTGTGGTGCCACGCGCGGCCGTGGTACAGGATGGCGCAGATTCTTTCGTGATCGTGCAACGAGGCGATAACCGTTTCGAGCGCGTGCCGGTGCGCGTGGCGCCGACCATCAACGAGAGCCGCTTGGCAGTGGTAAGCGGCCTTCAGGAAGGCGATCGTGTGGTCATGGAAGGCGGGGTACTGGTTGAACGCAGCCTGCCGCGGCCCACTCCCGAAAAGTCCTTGGAACACAAGTCTGGTTATGGCAAAGGGACCGGGACATGAAAGCAAAAAATAGCTTGGCACATCGGTTCGCCGAATTGATGATTGCCAGGCGCTGGCTCGTGGCCGGGCTCTGTGTCGCGTTATTGCTGGCCGGCCTACAGGCTTTCCGCAAACTGCCTATCGAGCCGTATCCCAACGTCTCGCCATTGAACGTACAGGTGATCACGCAGTGGCCAGGGCGCGGCACGCTGGAGGTGGAGCAGCAAATCACAATTCCCATCGAAACAGCTCTGGCTGGCCTGCCCGACGTGAAGGCCTTTCGCTCCATTTCGCTGTTCGGCCTGAGCGTGGTCACGGTGCAATTCATTGATGGCACGAGCTCCTTTGTGGCGCGCAACAACATGCAGCAGTACCTGCAGGGGGCGAGCCTGCCGTCCGGCGTGGATCCGAACCTCTCGCCGGACGCCGACGCACTGGGCGAAGTCATGCGCTACCGCATCGATGCACCGGGTTGGGACCCGACCTCGGTCAAGACGCTGCAGGACTGGACGCTTTACAAGGCACTCAAGACCGTGCCGGGCATTGCCGATGTGACCGCCTTCGGCGGGCGCGTCAAGCAGTACCAAGTGATCCCTGACTCGGGCAAGCTGCAGCAATACAACGTGACGCTGAGTCAGCTGCTGACGGCCGTGCAAAACGGCAACGGCAATGCGGGCGGCGACGTGATGAACACGGGCAGCCAGCGCGTGGTAGTGCGAGGCGTAGGCATGCTGCGCACGTTGGAAGACGTACGCGACATCGTCATCACCACCAACTACGGCGTGCCGGTGCGCGTGGGCGACGTAGCCGAGGTGATTTCGGGCTTCGCGCCGCGCCTGGGTCAGGTCGCTCAGAACGAGAAGGATGACATCGTCGAAGCCATTGTGCTGATGCGTCGCGGCGGTAACGCCAGCGAGGTACTGGCCAAGGTGCGCGAACGTATCACCGAGCTGAACGAGGGGGGCGCGCTGCCCGCCGGTGTGGCGGTCACGCCTTTCTATGACCGTCAACACCTGCTGGACCTGACGGTAGACACCGTCAAGCACACCCTGGTCGTGGGCATGGCCCTGGTGCTCATGGTGCTTTACGCTTTCCTCGCCAACTTCCGAGGCGCCCTCATCGTGGCCATGGTCATACCTCTAGGTCTGTGCGCAGCCTTTGTGGCCATGACCCAGGTAGGCATTCCGGCCAACTTGATATCGCTGGGCGCAGTGGATTTCGGCCTGATAGTGGACGCCGCGGTAATCGTGATCGAAAACATCATCCGCATCATTGAGGAACGCAAACATAGCAGCGTGAAGCAGGCCATCATCGCGGCCACGGCCGAAGTGCAGCGGCCCGTGATTTTCTCGACCAGCATCATCATCGTGGCCTACTCACCACTCTTCATCCTGGGTGGCGTGGAAGGCAAGATCTTTCATCCCATGGGCATGACCATGGGTGTGGCGCTGCTTGCGTCCATAGTGTTGGCGCTCACCCTGGTGCCGGCCATGGCTTCCATCGCCTATGAGCGTGTGAGCCACATGCACGAGCCCGGCTATTTCATCGCCATGCTCAATGGCTACAAGCAATTAGCCGGCAGGCTGCTGAACCGCCCGCGCGTGGTCATCCTGGCAGCGGTAGCAACTTTCGGGGTCGCGCTCCTCATGCTCGCGCGCCTGGGCACTTCTTTCTTGCCCACGCTGGAGGAGAACAACCTCTGGGTCCGTGTCACGCTGCCGACCACGGTGGAGATGGACTATTCACTCAAGATCAGCCGCGAGCTGCGGGCCCTCTTCATGCGCCAACCTGAGGTGGCGAACGTGACCGTTCAGGTAGGTCGGCCCGACGATGGCACCGACGCCACGGGCGTGTTCAACCAGGAATATTCGCTGGCTTTCAAGGAGCCCACGGAATGGCCCAAGGGAGTGACGCGCGAAGACGTGGTGCGGCGCTTGCAGGCCGAGCTCAATACGGTTCCGGGCGTCGATGTGAGCTTTTCGCAATACATCCAGGACAACGTGGCCGAGGCGATCTCGGGCGTGAAGGGTGAGAATTCGGTCAAGATCTTCGGCGAGGACCTCCAGACCCTGACCCGTCTGGCCGACCAGATCGAGCAAGTGCTCGACTCTACATCGGGGGTGGTTGATGCCAGCGTCCTGCGTGCGCTTGGACAGCCTACGCTCAATGTCATCATCGATCGCGGGGCCTGCGCGCGCTTCGGAGTCAACGTTTCAGACCTGCAGAATGTCATCTCCAACGCTGTGGGCGGTGGGGTCGCCACCACCGTGCTTGAAGGCGAGCGCCGTGTGGACGTGACGGTGCGGCTGCCCTTGCGTGAGCGCAGCAGCACCGAACTGCTGAGTGCACTAAAGATCGATGCACCCGATGGCTCGCGCATTCCCTTGCAGATGCTGGCGCGCATTGAGCAAACCAATGGCCCGTTCTTTGTTTATCGAGAAGGCGCACGGCGCTACATGGCCGTGAAGTTCGGCATTCGCGATCGCGACTTGGGTAGCACGGTGGCTGAGGTGCAGGAGCGTATTGCCAAGGAAGTTCAGCTACCGCGCGGCTACTCGCTCAAGTGGGCCGGCCAGTTCGACCAGATGAAGGAGGCACAGCGCAAGCTGAGCATCATCATCCCGGCCACGCTGGGCGTGATATTTCTGCTGCTTTTCATGGCCTTCGGAAATGTGCGCGATGCCGGACTAGTGCTGGTCAACGTCCCTTTCGCAGCTATCGGGGGGATTGCGGCGCTCTACCTTACCGGGGAAGAGCTCTCGATCTCGGCGGCCATCGGTTTCCTGTCGCTGTTCGGCATCGCAATCCAGGATGGGGTGATCCTGATCTCCTACATCCGCAAGCTCATCGACGCGCAGATCCAAGCAGCAGGTCGCCTCACGCGCGCCGCGCTCTACGAGGCGGTGCTCGAAGGTGCTGCGCTGCGTATGCGGCCAGTGATGATGACCGCTTTGCTCGCCGGTCTTGGCCTGTTGCCAGCAGCCCTGTCGCACGCCATCGGCTCGCAGGCCCAGCGCCCGCTGGCTCTCGTGATCGTGGGCGGCATGCTCACGACTACGCTACTAACCTTGCTAGTGCTGCCGGTGATCTATCTCGTTGTGCGTGAGCGAAGGCTTGAGGCTTGAGTAGTCATTACGTCCGGGTGTTTATGGGTGCTCTGAGGAAAAAAGATCGAGCGAGATCCCTCCCAGCCAAAGCACATCATTACCGAGATCGGCGTTGGATACCGATTTGTCGCATAAAGTAAGCAGAGACATAGAAGTTAAGCGTGTCCGCTTTGGTGGCGGAAGCCGTCGTCTGGTTCCGCTGAACGACCGACCGCAATCGCTGCACACCTGTCGGTCGTGATCTAACCGTCAGAACCTTTGCCTGGTCGGGTGTCATGACACTTAGGACGCCCCATTCAATCGAACAATCGCTCCGCGCTTGCCGAGCTTCCGAACTTCGGCAATCGCCTTTAGCTGCGCCGATCGCGGCTTAGATTGGCCTCTTTCCCAGTGGTAAACCGTCTGCAACGACACACCCAGAAGCTTACCCATGTCTGCGGCCGACAGGCCGAGCTTCTTGCGCAAGCTCGCGAAACCGTCGGCACGAAAGCGCAAAGGAGGGCTGTCGTCTGTCCCCTTGGCTGCGGCGGCCGGCTTGCTTTTGCGCAACTGGGAGATAAGGCGGTCCTGCTCAGTCAGGCGCCGCTTGAGGGCTGCGATATCACTGCGGTACTGTGCAGATGCCTTCTTCAGACCTTCTATTTCAGCGCGAATCTCTTTGCGTGCCAGGCGGGAGATCTCTGACTTTAGGAAACTTGCGATGTTTGCCATGGCTATCCCAACGGTTGATATCTTGGCCATCTTACCGAACGACAGCCAGTTGATCACCTGGGCGTGCAGTAGTCGACAGTGCAATCTTGCTGCGTCCGAACGGGATGAGGGCATTACATCCAGGAGGCATGGTGTAGGCGTCACCAGCCGGGCACCCCTTCGAAGATTTCTTCCCCCAGCCCGTTCTTGATCTGGCAGTAGCGCAGCCCGACAGCATCAAATCCAAGCCGGCTGCGGTGCTGGGCGTACTCAGCCGTCAGGTCATCATGGTGGTGGCCGTGAAAGCTCCTGACCACGGCCAATCTTCGCGCCAAGTCATCCAGAACCTCAAAGCCACGGGGATGACAACTGGGCGCCTCATGGGTTACCAGGATGTCGGCGCGTTGTGCCGCCAGGCGATCTAGATCATCCGGATAGATGGCGGCGAGATATTCCGGTGATGAGCGTTGACCCCCGCGATACTTGAACACATCCCGGCTCATGGCCGCTTGCTTGTTGGCGAAGGACGGGCTTGCCGGTGGCATCCAGATAGGCTGGAGGAAATGACCGCCCAGGCCGGCCACCCAAATGCCGGAGAGGTTCGCGACCTGGCCGTGAAACACCACCGCCTCGCCGGCGTCGTGGAGCATCTCCCAACGCTGGTGGGTATCTGCGTCGTGATTGCCATGGATGAAGGCGACGCCCAAAGTCGGGGCGAACCGGCGCAGCGGCTCCAGGATCTCCCGGAAGGGCTTATGGAAAATGTCAATGTCACCGACAAACACGATCCAGCGCGGCCTCAGCTGGGCCTTTAACAAGGTCTGGGCCAAGTATCTGAATTCCCCGTGCACATCGCCTACGAACCAGATCCGGCGCAATGCGTCGGCCCGGTCCCGGTCAAATTCGGTGATGCGGAGGTCGTTCATGTCCTATTCCAACAATCTGTGGCCTCGATTCATCGTAAAACGTGCTCAGGAAGTATTTTTTGAAGCCAACGTCTGAAGCTTGACCTTCAATTCCACCTGAGCTCGATCCTCTCCAAGGCGATGGAGCCCGTGGGTCAGGACCAGTTTGTCCCGGGCATCGGCTGGCCAGCCCGTGGGGTCGTCATCCAAGGCTATCCAGGTCGACGGTAGGCGGCGTGCTACATCTCCCATAACCTGCAGGCCTCGAGGCATGTCTCTGAAGCCGTCCTTGTCCATGCCCGTGTGAAATGTCGCGCCGATTACCCGTGGTCGAAGCGTCGATCCGAGCTTGCGGGCGGTGCCGCTGAACTGGCAGGCCTGCACCCAGGTAGTGGACAGAACGATCCTGACCTCAGGGTGGGGTTCAGGCAGGCTCTCCAGTAAAGCGAGATGTTCGAACAGACTGTGGCCAGGAGCTTTGAGGTAGGGCCCCTTGCGCGGATGCCAATAGCAATGCTCGGGATGAAGGACACCGTCAAAGTCCAAGTACAAGATTGGCAAACCCAGCCCTTTGACTTTTCGGTCGAGCATAGCGGCATCCTAGATGCTTGGTGGCTAGGAGCGACTAGTCTTCTGGAGAAGATGGAGTGGAATACTCCGCGAGTGCGCGCGTGCGTTTCATCAGCCAGATCACCTCGTCGTTAGTGAGGTCCCAACCTTGACCGCGGACTCGACGCTCAGTTTCTCGGTAGAAGACGTCCAGATCGGAAACGAGGCCTGCCGCCTGCTTGCGTAGCGTTCGGTCTGCCAGTTGCTGAGCCAGATCTTCGCAATAGATCCAGCGTTCGTGCAATTCAGATTCGGTTAGTCCAACCACATATCGGCCATCAATCTTTCGGGCCATGTATTTGGGTTGAGCTCCAGGAACCGTTGGCGCGGTACACCCACGAGGAAAGTCGACTGGAACGTCAGCCATGGCTTTTCTTAATCAAATCTCCAGCCGCAGAGAGACTAAACCTTAATCGTTCTCAACGCCCTTAAAAGGTATTCGTCTCCATTCTGGTCACTTACCCCGATGATTCGCGTCACGATCTCGCGTTCCACGGTAATAGAGAGGATCTGTACGGCCTGAAAGAGTGACTCCTCTGGAATCGATATGTTGCGATCTTCTTCTGGAGGTGCAAGAAGCATGAGGTACTTCACAACGAGATATATCGCTACGCTCAGGCTGCTTGAAGCTTCGGCGTCGTGTTTCACCATCAATTCGACACGACGAAGATCCAACGCAAGGGACAAAAGGGTCGGTTCGCACAGTTTGGAAGGAAGTAAGGCTGAAATCGGCTGTGACTCGGCCATGCGACTTAGCGCAGCGAGATTAGTGACGCTTGTGGGTCTGAGGTTCTGAAGCATTTGGCCTCCACTGCTCGATGACTTGCTTTGCAAAGCCGACGGCGTCGAAGCTTTGTAGCGACTATCCGATCGGTAGCAAATCCATTTTGTACCATAAAAGCAGGTGCATAAAAGCACCTGCATCAGCAGAGTGCGGGGATGCCCAAAGCACAAGATCCTGCTGTCATTGCTGCGGTTGCCGCTGAAATCAAATTCCGTCGGGGAGTGGCGAAGATCAGCCAAGAGGAACTGGCTCACAGGGCGGATGTGAACAGAACTTCCATAGCCAGGATGGAGATTGCCAAGACACAGCCGTCTATCGCCGTCCTATTTCGCCTAGCGGAAGCCTTTGAGGTCGACGTATCAGTTCTAGTAGCTGGTATAGAGCAGCGATATAAAGCTCAAAAAGACTCGGGAGCCAAAGCGCTTTCTACATCAATTACTACAAAAAGCTCTTGAACACCTAGCATGTCCTTTAAGTTTGAGCTGAACGTTCAGTTTCAGGAACACTATCAGCATGCACCGCTGGATTTAGAACAACCGGCGAAAGTTGCGATAATGCAACACCAAAATCATCAGTCAGACAGGTGCAATATGAAAAAGACCATAGCGAATCAGAGTCAATTTCACCTGACCGGAAAACCCTTCAACATCGCAAGCTACGCGCTGCTGACACACATGCTGGCGCAGCAGTGCGACCTGGACGTGGGTGACTTCATCTGGACCGGCGGCGATTGCCACATCTACAGCAACCACCACGAGCAGGTGGAGCTGCAGCTGAGCCGCGCGCCCTACCCCTACCCCACCCTGCACATCAAGCGCCGGCCGGACTCGATCTTCGATTACCAGTACGAGGATTTCGAGGTGCTGGACTACCAGTGCCACCCGGCCATCAAGGCTCCGGTGGCCGTGTGATCAGCCGCAAACAGCTCATCACCCTGATCGCCCTCACGCTGATGTGGGGCATCAACTGGCCGATGATGAAGTTCTCGCTGCGGGAGCTCTCGCCCCTGTATTTCCGTGCGCTGACGATGACGGCAGGCGCGCTTTTTCTCTACAGCTGGTACCGGGCCCAGGGCCTGCGCATGTGGCCGCAGGGCCGTGAATGGCGCACGGTCCTGGCCATCGGCGCGCCCAATATGCTGGGTTGGCACACCTTCGCCATCCTCGGCGTAGGGGAGCTGGCCTCGGGCCGTGCCGCCATCCTGGGTTTCACCATGCCGATCTGGACGGTGCTGATCGGCGTGCTGTTCATGGGCGAGCGGCTCACGCGCCGGGTGAGCGTGGCGGCGGTGGCCGTGGCCATTGCCATCGCACTGCTGACTTCCAGCGAGTTCACCAACCTCAGCGGCCGCCCGCTGGGCGTGATGTGGATGGAGATTGCGGCGATCTGCTGGGCCATCGGCACGCTGATGATGCGGCGCGCCACCCTCACCCTGCCGGTGGAGACCCTCACCATCTGGACCATGATCCTGGCCAGCGCCTGCCTCTGGCTCATCGCCCTGGCCAACGAACCCTGGCCCAGCTGG
>Ga0187844_10000242_pt1 | contig 41712 bp, 42 predicted proteins | sample SpaLakP09_SKY_50_FD_134517 | JGI IMG/M metagenome (GOLD analysis project Ga0187844, IMG submission 134517) | Oligotrophic lake water microbial communities from Sparkling Lake, Wisconsin, USA - SP09_SKY_50 | ecosystem: Environmental > Aquatic > Freshwater > Lake | place: USA: Sparkling Lake... | reverse complement strand
TCTGTTTTTAGATTAAGTGAAAAAGAAACCAAGAAAGTATCCTTTGGTCACAGAAATGTGCAAGGCATAGTTTTACTTGATTCAAAAGTGTTATTAACTTCTGAACATGGTCCTCGTGGAGGCGATGAAATAAATATCATCAAAGAAAACACAGATTATGGTTGGCCTTTTGTTACTTTTGGTAAAGCTTATACAAGTACAGATTATGTAAAACCCACAAAAGCAGGAACTCATGACGGGTTTGCAAAACCCGTCAAGTATTGGGTTCCTTCCATTGCTCCCACAGAATTAGTGCAACTGCCTGCCAATTGGGGTAAGTACTCCAAGCAATTAGTGATGGGAACTCTAAAAGAAGAATCTTTAGTGTTTATGACAATTACTCCTGCAGGACTTGTTACTGGTGAAAAAAGAATCAAAGTGGGAGAAAGAATTAGAGATCTAGATATTGATGAAAACCAAAACATTGTGGCCACCACCGATAGTGGCAAGATAATGATCTTTAAGTTCAAGGCCTAGTTCCTCAATCCTTGAGGACCACTTTCTACCTTCACTATTTATATAGCCCTCACAAAGGGCCAAATATAGATGTCGACTTTCCCAATCAAACTGTCCCATTTCTAGAAACCTAGTTCTAGGGTTATTTTTTAATGTTTCCTTTGGAGGGAGCAGAAGCCTCATAAAAGGAGTATGAAAATGCTGAAATGGAAATTACACGGTGATGGTTCTTTCATTAAACCGGGTGCTGTTGTTGGAATAAACGAACGTTTATCCTGGCCGCGCACTATCGGTTTTGGAATGCAACACATTGCAGCAATGTTTGGTGCCACCTTCTTAGTGCCAATCATTACTGGTTTTTCACCAACCACAACCCTGTTCTTCTCAGGTGTGGGCACATTGCTGTTTATTCTGATCACTCAAAATAAACTTCCCAGCTATCTTGGTTCATCTTTTGCTTTCTTGGCACCAGTAGCAGCAGCTAAAACTGAAGGCGGCATTCCAGCTGCTCTTGGTGGAATAGTTGCCGCCGGTGTTTTGTTAGCCCTAGTTGGATACATTGCCAAGCAAGCAGGAACTGCCTGGATTGAAAACTTCATGCCACCACTTGTAACAGGAACAATTGTGATGGTAATTGGGTTGAATTTAGCTGGAGCAGCTAAAAATGATTTTGTAACTTCTCCCTTACTGGGAATAATCACCCTGTTATCTGTTGGTTTTATCGGTGCCTTCTTTAAAGGATTCATCGGTCGAATCAGTATTTTTGGTGGTTTGATCATTGGTTATGTGGTGGCAGCACTGATGGGTGATGTTGATTTTGCTGTTATCAACAAAGCTGCTTGGGTTGGATTGCCAACATTTACTACCCCAACCTTTAGTTCAAGTGCAATTCTTTTATTCTTGCCAGTTGTTTTAGTGTTAATCGCTGAAAACATTGGTCACGTAAAAGCTGTTGCTGCTATGACTGGTAAAAATCTAGATAACCAGGTGGGAAATGCTTTAATCGCTGATGGTGCAGCCACTGCTTTGGCTGGATTAGGTGGCGGTTCAGGAACAACCACATATGCAGAAAATATTGGGGTAATGGCAGCAAGTCGTGTTTATTCCACACTTGCCTACATTGTTGCTGGTGTTGGTGCAATCTTGTTAGCACTTTCTCCAAAATTTGGTGCAGTACTTGCTGCAACTCCAGCTGGTGTTAAAGGTGGAGTAACAGTTGCACTATTTGGAATGATTGGTGTTTTGGGTGCCAGAATTTGGATTGACGGGGAAGTCAATTTTGCTGACCCAACAAATCTTTACATTGCAGCCTCAGCACTAATTATTGGTATTTCAGATCTGTCATGGACCAGTGGAAATTTCGCATTCAGCGGAATTATCAATGCCACCCTTATGGCAGTAGTGGGCTACCAAGTATTTACGCGCATTGCAATTGCAAGAAAGAATCGAAAGAAATAGTTAACTAAATAAAGAGGGCTTGGATCCGTTTTGGATTCAAGCCCTCTTTTGTTTTTAATCTTTTAATCGTGAAAATCTCCGCCACGACCACTGACTTTACGGACATTTTTTAGATCTTTGTTTTGTCTATTAAAGACTGCAACAAAGGCAATTGAGACCACAATAATTACTGCAATTACTATATATAAACTCATCTCAATTGCCTTTCTTGTGTTTAATTCTTTAGTAAATTGCTTGAACTAGTGTTACAAATAGTCCTATTGCAAATACCACCATTACTACTGCGGTTAATTGCAAATAAGCACCTGAAGCACCAATGATTTTGCCGGTGTTTGATTTAGCTTTAGCTAAATCTTTAACAACCATGCTTGCTTCTCTGATAATGGCAAATTGGCTAATCAAAGACAAAAGACCGGTGGTGCCAACTGCAACTAGAGCTGCAAGTCTTACTTCATCTGTGGCTGTTACAAATTGACCTGTAGCAACTAATGCCACTACAGCAGAAATGATGATCACAGAAACTAGTTGGGAATGAGCAATGCTTTTTCTTTGCGCATTCCAGGTATTAATCAGTGTTGCTTCATCCATGTTTTTCTCTAGACTCGTTTCTTTTTTAGAAGGGTAAAACCTTATTTCTCTGTTAATTGTAAACTCAATCCCCCCATTATGCCTTTTCAAAAGATGTGGGGATTTTGAACTATGGGTAAACTTCAGGGGTTAATAGATTAAATTAGGAGAAAGTTCCCTTGTCTCAGACAAATTTCAGAGTAGGCCTTCTTGCCTATGGTGCTATTGGGGATGAACACAACCTGGCAATTTTAGCTACCCCTGGTTTAACCCTGGCAGCAGTTTGTGACACCAACCCTGATCGACTAAAAGTTGCTTTAGAAATTTCTCCTGATGCCAAAACTTTCACCGATGCTGAAGTAATGATTGCATCAGGAGAAATTGATTTAGTAGTTATTTCTACCCCACCCAATAGTCACTACCTATGGGCGAAGAAAGCATTAGCAGCTAATTTGCATGTGGTGCTAGAAAAACCAATGGCACTAACCACTGATCAATGTGATGAACTAATTGCTTTAGCTAAAACAAAAGATAAATTACTTGTGGTTTATCAGAACCGTCGATATGACTCTGACTTCTTAACTGTTAAAGACTTAATAGAAAAAGGCTCAATTGGGGAAGTTTTCTACTTTGAAACCTTTGTGGGAGGTTATTCCAAACCTTGTTCATATTGGCATTCAGATAAAGAAGTATCAGGAGGAGCAATCTTTGATTGGGGCAGCCACTTCCTTGACCAAATAATGTCCGTTATTTCATCTCCCCTAAAAACTGTTTCAGGTTTAAACCAGAAAAGAGTTTGGGATCATGTCACCAATGCTGATCATGCTCAAGTGACTTTAACGTTTGCTGATGGAGTCCAAGCTGTATTTACTAATTCTGATTTAGCAGCAGCTAGAAAACCTAAATATTTTGTGTTAGGAACAAAAGGCTCAATTGTTGGTGAATGGGACAACAGTAGTGAAACTGTGACAGATCTTCCTGCCCTTATTTCTCTTTTCAAGCCAGATGGAACCAAACAAACTGTGGAAAACTTAAAACCAACCCCGTTTAGTTTTCATGCAAGTTTGGTCTCCTATCTATTAAACAAAACCCCGATGAGTGTCACAGCTCAACAATCTCGTGATGTGGTGGCAGTTATGCAAGCAGCTGAAGAGTCAGCTTTAGAAATGGGTGCTTTGAAGAAAGTTGATCAGTTACTCAGGTAAGTCAAAATACCTAATAAATACCATTAATAGTTCAATTTATGTCATTTAAACTATATTAATTAAGCAATATAGGTAATAGTCTTTGCAAAATGCAGCATAGATTTTCGGCATCATTAATAACTTTGTCACTATTACTTAGTCTCTGTGCAGTTCCATCGTCTGCTTTAACTCAAATTCCAACTGAACCACGTGTGGGCGATAGATGTGAAAAGGATCCAAAGGTTCCTCCTGCTTGGAAAAAATATCAAGACTTCACCTGGAATTATCCAGCTTGTCCTCATCCATATAGATATGTAAGTGGGAAATTAACTTCCAAAACTCCTAAAACTGCTCAAAGTGATAGATCAGAATTACTTGGTGCTGAACAATGCATGATCGCTAATTACTGGGGTTCACAAAGAGCAAAACAAGCAAGAGGTGAAATCTTAGGTCCGAATTATACGCTGCAATTTGTTCCATTCCAAACACCTGATTACAAAGCTAAGTCAAATCCTCAAAAAGACTACAAAGACTGGGTAAAAGCAATGGAAGACGTCATGAATAAACAAAGTGATCTTCCATTTAATTTCAAAATCGTTGTGCCAGACAAATACTTCATGATTCCAAATAATTTAAAAACTTATGGAGTTGGATCTAAATCTGGTGGAAATATGATTAATTTTTTGAAGCTTGCGCAAGATGTAGTCGCCGTAGCAGATACTGAAATTAATTTCGCAGGTTCAAACACTGTCTGGTTTGTTGGTCCCCCAAATTCTAAAAAAATAGATTTGAGTGGGCTTGCTCTATATAACCAGAATATAGTGACTCAAGAAAAAACTTTTCCAAGAACTCTAGTAACAAGCCATCCATATACCTATGAATTAAAAAATCGTCAAAAGTCGGGAAACGAGTGGGATGGTTCAGGAGCACTTGGTTTTATGCATGAATGGGGACATTCTTCAGGCACTTTCACAACATTCGGTGAAGTTGTCGGACTTCCAAATCAAATGATGAATTGGGGCGTAATGTTCCAAAAAGATAGTGACTGGCAAGCATTACATAAGTGGATACTCCAAATGATCAGTGATGATCAAGTTCGATGCGCTGCTAAAGACAAGGTAACGACTCACTGGATAAAGCCATCAACAATTAAAGGTGGGTATGAAAAATTGCTCATGGTTCCACTTTCTGGTTCAGATTATATTGCCGTTGAATCAGTAAGGCCCTACGGTTACAGTTTTAAAATTCCAAAATGCCAACAAGGTGCCCTTGTTTATGTGGCACACCTTTATGGTCAAGGCTATAACGAAAAAACATTTCATATTCCTTCCCCAAATAAAAAGAAGAATTGTCCTGGCCAGAGTATTTCTGAAAAAGGAGCACTCGCAAATGGTGACTCAGTTAGCTACGGTGGAGTCAAAATCACAGTTGTTGAAGCAGGAGATTTTGGCGACGTAGTAAGAGTTGAGCCAGGGGCTTAGTAACTTTCTTAACTAAATTCTGTTTGCTTTCTTCAGTTTTTCAACCACTTGATCATGTGGCAGTGCATAACTTGTATGACCATTTCGACCGGTGACATCTTTATTTACTACAAGTGCATTTACCACGGCTTCTTCAACAGCTTGCACAGTTGCTGCATAAAAAGCATCCATTCGACCCCATTGAATTGATTTCATTTGGTCGTAATCTTTATCTGTTACTTCACTAGTTGGAAATCCACTAATGAGTGCACCTTCATTTGCGGTTGAAAAAGCTAAGAAAATATCACCTGAGAAATGACTTCCGGTAGTTCCGGTTCTTGCTAAACCAAGGGGAACTCTTTTTGCTAATGCTTTACATTGTGCTGGCAGCAGTGGTGCGTTGGTGGCAATAATGCAAATTACTGAACCTGCCCCACTTGGTGCTTTTGCATTTATTTGATCTTGTAAAAACCAATCAGTATCACTTAAAGGATTTGGTTTATCAAGATCTGACATAGGAACTCCAGCAATTGCTAATTCGTGTCTGGAACCAAAATTTGCTTGCACAAATGCTGCTATCACATATTCATCTTTCCCATATTTAACAATTCGGGAAGATGATCCATTGCCACCTTTAAATTCATAACAATTCATGCCGGTGCCACCACCAACGGAACCTTCATCAATTAATCCAGATTTGGCAGTATTGATTGCAGTTATGGCATGTTCTGTTTTTACATGAGGACCGTTAATATCGTTTAAATATCCATCCCAAGTTTCTGCCACTACTGGTAATAACCATTGCGCAGCTAATCTTGGTTTGTTTTGATTAATCCAATCAATAACTCCGCGATGAACTGTTCCTACTGCGTGAGTATTGGTAATCATTACGGGCATTGCAATTGCGCCAGTTTCTTCAATCCAAATACTTCCAGTCATTTCTCCGTTGCCATTTAAAGAATAAAATCCAGCAGCACAAGCTATGCCAATTTTGTCTTTACCTCTAGGTAAAATTGCTGTTACACCTGTTTTAACATTTTCTGGGGAATCAATAGTTACGTACCCAACTTCTACTCCGGGCACATCGGTGATCGAATTGTTTTTGCCGGGGGTTCCTGGAAATGGAATACCTAGCCCACGTGCTCGTTTATGCCCGCTTGCTGAAGTTAACGACATTTCAAAAATTCTCCTCAGGGCTAATACTTACTCATAGAACTATTTCTGGCAAGGCCGACTGATGTTCTTGACTCAAGTCCTCATCAGGAGTTGCATAGGTTCAAACCTTAGGGAGGGTTAAATGAGTTCTTATAAACAAGAGCTTTCTAGAGAACTATCACTTCGCCAAAACATCCTGATCACACTTTCAGCAGTTACCCCTGCATCAAGTGTTTTCATTATTGTTCCAGCAGTTTTACTTGCTGTTGGTGGAGCTTCAGTTATGGCAATGGCATTGGGTGGATTAGTGGCACTCTTTGTTGGTATGTGTTACGCAGAACTTTCTGCACGCTATCCAATCTCTGGTGGTGAATACACTTGGGCTGCTCGCATACTTGGAAAACCGATAGGTTTTGCAGTTATGTTATTAACACTTGTTACAGGTGTGTTGATCATTGCAGTGGTTGCGCTAGGAACTGGTTTATATCTTGGGGTAGCAGTTTCAGGATTATCAGGTAGCGAAGTAGGACTAGTAGTAATTGTGTTGTCCACAATTGTTGCTGCTCTTCGCATCAAAACAAATGCTTGGGTAACAGGTTTGTTTTTGGCAGTGGAATTGTTAGCAATAGCAATTTTCACAATTTTAGGTTTCATTAACATTTCTCGTCCGATCAGCACTTTCTGGACACCAGAGGCCCTTGGGTCTTCTGGCATGATGGAAGGCGTTTCTTTGGGACTAGTTGTTTCCACAATTGCGGTGGCCTTATTTGCTTATAACGGATATGGTCAAGCAGTTTATTACGCTGAAGAAACAAAGGGTGCAACTAAAAACATCGGTAGGGCAATCATGATTTCCTTAGGTGTTGCAGTAGTTGTAGAAATAGTTCCTTTGATGGCAGTTGTTCTTGGTACCGGATCTCTAGAGAAATTATTAGCTGATCCTGCCCCAATGAATTACTTCCTAATTGAGCGTGGTGGCGAAACTGTTAACACCCTCGTGAGCTTGGGTATTGCGATTGCAATTATTAACGCTGTTATCGCAATCATTATTCAAATGGCTCGCTTAATGTTCTCAGCATCTAGAGATGGTTCTTTCCCAGATGTAATTGGTAAACCAATGGGAAGCATCAATGCTAAGTACCAAACACCTGTCGTTGCTACAGCAGTAGTTGGTACTGCTTCTGTATTAGTGGGAGCATTTGTGCCCTTTAGTTTACTAATTCTTGCCAGCGGTGCTTCTTTGATTGTGATTTATGCAATCGTGGCAGTAGCAGCTTTGCGAGTTAGAAGCATGGGTTCAAGTCACCAAGATGCATACACAATGCCATTTTGGCCACTTCCTCCAATCATTGTGATTGTGGCAATTATCTACATCGCCTACCAAGGTGTGTTAGCTGATTCCCGACCACTAATGATTGCAGTTGGCACAATGTTGGTGGGAGTTGTTTATTACTACATCTACATTAACTCTCGCACTGATTCACGTTGGACTCTTCCAGAAGCCCTTCATGATCACAACGATTAATTAAATAATTAATCAAAGTAAGGGGCCGGTTAATACCGGCCCCTTACTTATTTGTTCATAAAAGTAATTTTTTGAATCTTGTTGTCTTTTTCAGGACTCATCTGAACTTCGACAAAAATAGAACTCTTTGAGCCTTTCAGCTCAGCCTTAGCTGTAGCTGGGGAATCTGACTTAATGTCTTTGACTTTAAATTTGCCTAGTTTTGTGTTTACTTTTTTGAATTCTTTTACTCTGTCTACTCTTGGTTTATCCATATCAACATTCATGGCAAAGTTCCGATCAGCAATATTTTCATCCCATTTGTTTAGTAAGCCAACTACTGTTTCCACTGCTTTTTGAGTTGATTTCCAGATATCTAGCTCTTTTGTGGCTGGCAAGGCATTTACTTCAACTACTATTTTGTTCATTACTTCGGTGGCTAATTCATTCATTGGTGCATAAGTTAAATTACCTAACGCAATAACACCGTATCCAGATTGTGGATGCCAACGCATATGAGATCCAAAGCCTGGATATCCCCCAGAATGTGACACAAATCTTCCCAATAAAGAATCATCATCAATAAATAAACCAAAGCCATAGCTGGTAGTAATAGTTTTAGGTTTCTTTAAGTTTATGTCTTTTAACATCACAGTTGAAATATGTCGTTGTGGCTCTTGCATTTCTCTCACACTTGAAATCTTTAATACAGATTTTGTCTTTACTTTCCAAGCTGATTGGAAATGGGCTACCCAGGAAACTAGATCAGTTATGGAACTTGATATTCCTCCCATAGAGCTAAAAGAACCAGGATAAGTAATTGCTTGCAAAGTTAATCCTTGGTCGTACTTTGCATAGCCATCTACTTTGTCTGTCTTTTTTGGTTCTCTTTCATCAAAGGTTGTTACATTCATTTGCAATTCATTGAAGATTTCTTTCTTTATGAAATCGAAATAATCAACTCCACTTGCCACAGTTACCACTCTGCCCAAGAGGGCATAACCAAGATTTGAATACTCAAAACCAGTTTTAGCTTCTCTGGCAAAACTTATTCCTTTGGAAACTAGATTGTCAAAATCTTCATAAGACATTTCTTCTTGGCGATCTCCCCAAGGATCATCAGTTGGAAAACCTGCACCCATTGTTAATAGATCTCTTAATAGGATTTCAGAACTGTTTTCTGGCAAGCCAAGGTTTTTAGTCCAGGGTAAATATTTAGTTATTGGATCATCAAGTCTTAATAACCCTCGATCTCTTAAAAGTAAAATTGCAGTGGCGGTAAAACTTTTAGTCATGGAAGCTATGCGAAAGACACTGTTTGCATCAGGAACCTTTTTGGATTTTAAAGTAATTTCTCCTACGCCAAAGACGTTTATTAGTTTTCCATCTTTAATAAGTCCTAGAGCAATGCCAGGAATCTTTTTATCTGCCTGGTGTTGCTTCATGGTCTTGTTTATGTAGTTGTCTAATTTCTCAATCTTCATGATTCAAAGTCTCTCATGAGTAGGTGAGCTAATCTCTCCTGCCCACTGATCGCCTTTCGTAATAAATTACCTTGGTAATTCTCGTTTGCTGCAATCTTGGACATTGCAAAATCAGCCTGTGAGAGTTGTGCGCCTTGCGAGTTAACTCGGATAAAGATTTCAGTAACAGTCTCTATATCCAATTCATTCGAAAGTTCAATTACTCCAACCACGTTATTTTGGATCTTTACTAATTTATCAAGAACGTCAAAAACTTGATTCTTATTAACTCCTTGATTTTTCTCACAATAATCATCGACAAGATTTAACATATGTACATCTTCAGAAAAAATTGCAGAAACGTCCGGTATCCATTCTTTGCTTTTAGCAAGAACGGGATTCAAGACTTCAAATTTTTCTTCCAAAGGGTTAAATGCAATTGTTATCCGAGTTGTAACATAATCTTTATTGATGATGGTAATTCCTAAGAGCGATGCCATTAATGCAGTAACTCTTTGTTGCCCATCAATCAGTATTCGTTTTCCTGCCGCATGGCCACCATCTTTAAGTCTGACCGTTGGATTACTCCAAGCAATCAAATATCCAATAGGAAATCCTTGGTACAAAGAATCAAGTAAATCTCTAACTTTTGATGCATCCCATACAAAAGGTCGTTGAATTTCAGGAATTGCAATTTCCTTTGATTTAACCCAAGTTAAAATCGTGCCGATAGGTTGTGGAACAACTTGGTATCTAGGCGTACTCATAGCTGTAACTTATCGCTTGACCACGACATTTTTAGAGCTAGAGCGAGCATCCCACCACCAACTTGAAGTTTGGCCATTTAATTCTTAGCTCACCTAAACAATTTCTAATCAATTTCATAATTTCCTCGCCTAGAAGCAAGTTCCTATTTTGTCCGTTTAGCCCGCCCGTCTCCATATTGTCCTTATACTTATTGGCTACTTCTCTTTAAATAAATCATGTTGTCCATAACACAGTAGTGATGTTGTAAATATCTATGTATTTACATAGTTCTAAATATTAAATCCGAGCAGTTCTTTAGCGCTGCCTTCCCACTTGCCGGCATTTAGGTAGATAGATTTAATTCCGTAGTAATCAAGCATTTTCATATTCTCGTCACTTATTTCTCTATTAAATAGGGCCACTAACGGAATATTTTGTTCGAAGTGATATCTATATTTATATTCAAGTAATTGAGCGAAAGCCTCTCGGACTACAAGTGCGTCGCGAGTACTTACTACTTTTGCTTCAACTAATACTTCAGTTTTTTGATCTTTTATCAATATGAGATCTCTTGGATGAATATTCTTATTTATTGCTTTCCAGTGAAATTTTTCTGCGACAAGTACAAATTCCTTAATCAAATTCTCATGAAGTGGAGTGACTTCAATTTTATCTGTTCTCATGGTACGAAAATGATTGGCAATTTCTTTACCTTCAAATTTGGAATCGATTCTATACTTATTATTGGGTTTTGGTTTCACTTTCTCAATACTTGTTATCAATCTTTGTTCGACACTTGATGTGTTTATTTCACTCAAAGCGTTGATCGCAATTCCATAAAGATCTAGCATAATTTCTAAGTCAGATTGGATTTGGATAGTTGTTGGCAGTTCAGATATTTTGTATTTAAATCCAATAATATGTCCAGCTTCATATCCCTTAGCTAATTCCTTTTCAGAAATTAAATTTATTTTTCTTATTAAACCAGGATTATTTGTTTCAATTTGAGATTCAATATAGTTTAGGATTACTTTTGCGCTATGTCTTAGTGTTTCGTTCGCTTTTATAATTTGAGCCTTACCTTTCAATCCCAATTTAATCGCATTTTTCTTATGCTCGGTAAAACCTTGATTTAGCGAAAGGTATAAAGAATTAAGATTCACATCATAAAGAAAAACAACATAAAAACCACTTTGAGTGGATTTAGTTATTTCAGGATTTAAAATTGAAATCCAAACAATCTCAGGTAAGTTCTGTTGAGATCCACTATTTCTGACTATGAATCCTGGTGGTAAAAGTTTTAATAATACTTTTCTGCATTCACGTAAAGCTTTCTGAGCAGGCTGAGTTTGTTTACCTTTTCGGTCATATTTCAAAGTTACGGGACTTTTGAGTAAGAAACTTAAATCTTCTTGATTAGGAATTGTCATATTAATTTCTGTTCAAAATGAATGGACAAGCACATAGAGCTAGCTTGTTCCATTCAAAGCTAGCTGTCAAATAAATTGCTTATTTGTGCCTTTTTATGTGTAAATCCCCCACTAATATCTATCTATGGACTTTTCCTCCTTAAACAAATCACGCCGCAGTATTCGTGATTTCAAGAGCGATCAGGTTCCTGAATCTGTTTTAAAACAAATACTGGAAGATGCCCTGTGGTCTCCTTCCTGGAGTAACACCCATCCCTATTACTTAGCAATAGCAAAGGGTGAAGAACTAGAACTAATAAAGAAGGATTACCTCAAACTCTTTGATCAAGCTTGGCCTTTAATGAACGGTAATTTATTTCAAAAACTCACACTTTTAGTAACAAGAAGAGGTTGGCCTGATGGTGATTTTAGAACCATCTTTAAATACCCTCCCTTGTTACAAAAAAGAAGAGTAAAAACAGGCAAAGCCTTATATGACTTCTTAGGTATTAAAAGAGAAGACAAAGATAAAAAGAAACAAGCTTGGAGGCAAAACTTTGAATTCTTTGGAGCTCCTGTGGCAATGTTTCTCTTTGTCCACAAAGACTTAAAGTCTTATGCAGTACTAGATGCCGGTATTTTCTTACAAACCATCATGCTTTCAGCTCACTCCCTTGGTTTAGGAACTTGTGCTCAAGGAGCCCTTGCCACTTGGGCAAGCCCAGTCAGAAATCATTTAGAGATCCCAAAGGATTACAAGCTAATAGTTGGATTATCCCTTGGATATCCAAGTGATAATCCAATTAATACTTTTAATGTGGGCAGAGACGATCTAGATTTAGGGTTTTAGGATCTAATCACTTGATTTAAAGTAACTTTTCCTGCGTAATGAACAGAAGTAATCGAAAACTTCTGGCCCCCAAGAATTGGGGCCCAGGCTTTAATGTGATTTATTTCAGCACCAAGCAGCTTTAATACCGATCTTGATACTTGCACACCTGAAACTATGCCAAAGATATGAGAGGAAACAAACTTAGATAAATACCTTCCTAAAAAGGTAGGCATTGCCCCAATAAGCACTGAAATGAAATAGGCACCTAATACTTCCCCTTGTTTTTTCATGGTTCTAAATTCATCCACAATCGATATTTGAGACTTTTTTGGTAACGGAGATAAAGCAAATTTGTTACCTAAACCGTTATTGATTCTGTTAGTTAAAGAAGAAACTGAGATGGGCACAGCAATAATAGAGTTTTCTTTCACTCCTAAAGCTGGATCTAGGATCAGGTTTTCTAATATGGTCTCAAAATCAGTTCTATTAGTTAATCGATCTGGTCTGGACCAATCCTTAGTTGAGTAGTTTTTAGTAGTTTCAAAGTTAACTAACTTCACCGCAGGACTGAATAAAATAATAAAAAGTGCTTTAAAAACTCCTTGAATGGTTCTTAAAATCATGGACCAACTAGGTTTTGCTCTAGTTTTAGTTGTTTTAAGTGCCACAGTTTTTTCTTCCGTGAGCTTTCTCAAAATTGCCACTAATGAGAGTCCATCGGCTAAAGCATGATGGACTCCTATCTCAATTTTGGAATTATCAACTAAATTGAATTGCCATAATGGTCTGTGTGGATCAATCACGATCTGATCATTAGCTGTCACATGTTGGGTTAAATCAAGATTCTTAGTTTTCATAAGGTGACCCTGTGGGCTAATAATCCAACTAAATCTTTCAAAATTGTGGATAAGTCTTTCTTGCACAAGTTGTCGAAGGTTTTCCACAGTGATGGGTTTAGTTAAGTACAGTTCACAGCGAATGATTAGTTCTTTAAGAGTGGGGTCAGCAAATATCCACAGGCGATCTCGTGGGGAAAGTTTCTTCTTCATGACTTAGGACTTATTCCTGGAAATCTTGCATTTTTATGATGTTTAGCCCATATTCTGCTAAAAAAGATTTATTGGTGATTCCAATTGTAGTGGGCAATCTATGCAGTGCTCTTGGGTGTGAAGGAAACACAATAACTTGACTTCAATTTCTTGAAGATAAAGCCTTTATTTGCTAAACCTAGGTGGCCAAACCTGACCAGGTCTTAGCCCCTGGGTTAGGAAGTTTTATTGAATCTATCTACTTTTAGGTTGTGAAGAAAAGTGTCACAGTATTCTGTAGCCCATTTAACATCTATAAAGGTTGTTTCTGAAACATTATGGTTATCTTCATTATCTTTTGACCCAATATTGTGGATTGAAATAACATATTTTTTACGAAACATAAATTTCTTCCTCCTCCACAGCTCTGGGCCTAAGCCCAGTCAGGCTCAAGTCTTAATCCACTAAAAGGCCTGAATAGTTGCCAGCAGGGCAGATGTGGATAGTTATTTAAACCATAACATTTGGGGCAAATAGTACAACCTGAATATATTTACGAGGGGATTTTTGTCCTTAAACCAGGTTTGAGCCCAGATTCCCAGCAGCTGCTTGATCAACCCGACTTTTTCTAAAACTGACCTCTTTTGGGTTTAAGAGGCTTTATTGAATCTAGCTACCTTTAGGTTATTCATAAATGTTTCACAGTATTCTTTAGCCCACTTTTCGTCTACAAAAATTGTTGGGGTAACTTCCACATTTTCATTATCTTTTGACCCAATATTGTGTATTGCATTAATATATTTTTTACGAAACATAAATTTAGTTTTCTTCTTCATTTCGTCTTCTAATCGCAGCTAAGATAAGTCTTGATCCACCAAAAAGCAAGATTAGTATCAATATTGCAAATATGGCGATAAAGAAATACAGGGCATTAGTTGCTCTTGTAACCGGGTTCTCACTGACCAACACATTTCCCGTATTTTCTATCAAACTAACTGGCATGGAAACAGAGGAAGTTCTGCCATCTGCGAGCAAACCGTTAACTTGCAGGGTGTGATCTCCTAATGGAATTTTTTTCTTCACCGCAAAGGAAACAAAGAACTCACCCTTAGCGTTGGTTTTCCCAATACCTAACAAAGTTGGTTCAGAAAATATGTAAACCGCAAATTCTGTATTAGGTGCTAAGCCTGAACCTCGAGCATTAATGGAATTGCTTTGCACTAGTTCCACTCGACCCTGCGGGTTGAGTGCAATCTGTTTATCGTTTTCTCTTGCTTCAATGTTTAAAACTCCCCCAGTTGCGGTGACAACTTGAGCTGACTCGTTATCCAACAGAGCTAATTTTGAGGGTTGGTATTGGTTATTGAATAACACCAAAGATGGGGCATTACCAATTTTTTTGTCCCCAGTGTTAGTTATTAACTTCAAAGCGTCTTCATCGGTAAAAATTGGTAGTGAAGGATTAGGACTGGGGGTAACGAAGACATCTACTATTACTGGTTTAAGGAAAGCACTTAATTCAGAGATAATTCTTTCCACTAACGGTTCTGGTTTATTAATTGTTCCTGGCTGGGTAGTTGAGTTAGGAGTAACAGGACTATTTGTTGCTTTTGTTTTTGTTGAAGAGGTCGGAGTAGAGGTAGGAGTAGAAGTTGAGCCTCCTCCGCCTGCAGCGGCATTTGTTGTGGCACTGGTGGCAGCTGAAGAGTTACCACTTCCTGAAGTATTTTTTGCTCTCAGTTTCACTTGATAAGTAGTGGCATTTGCTAAACCAGTAATAGTTATTGGACTGATTATTGATCCACTTGAAGTCCAAGTTGAACCGTTGTTGGTGGAATATTCGTAATCATTAATAGCGGAAGTACCGCTACTGGTTGGAGCTGTGAAAGCGATACTTAATTGCCCAGTTCCGGGGGTAATGCTGGTAATTGTTGGAGCACTGGGCACTGTTGCTACCGGTGTTCCACTCGTTGTAGAAGATGCGGTTCCAGTTCCAGTGGTGTTAATTGCTCTTAATTTAATTAGATAAGGGAAGCCATTTGTTAAACCGGTAATTGTTATTGGGCTGGTGGTTGTGCCACTTGAAATCCAAATTCGACCGCCGTTAGTGGAATATTCGTAATCAGAAATAGCTGAACCACCCAGATCTGCTGGGGCACTAAAGTTCACTGTTAATTCGGTATTTCCTGCTGTGATACTTGAAATTGTGGGAGCAATTGGCGCAGAAATAATAGTTAAAGTTCTACTAGCTTCCGCTGGAGCGGTGGTTGCACTTTCTATGGTGCTGCCATATTCGATGATGAAGGGCAAACTTGTGCCAATAATATTGTGAGGTAAATCGTTCCATGCACCCGTGCCACCTGAAAGAATTTGCAGAGCATCTTCGTATCCACCAGTTCCGTTTGGTTCGTTGTCATTCCAATTATTGAATTGGGAATAACCATCAATTGTGTGTGTTGTTCTTCTAGTAAGTAATGATGTCCAAAATGTTTGACCAGCTTCAGGACCATCCATCCATTTCCAAACCTGATCGGATCCTTGATCACTTCCGCCGATCCATCCAGCTGCGGTACCTGCTTTGTTGGTGATAAAAGTATTTTCGGCAGCAGTGGTTGCTGTTGCTAAATAGCCAGCAAGTCCGTTAAAAGTTCTAATAGTTTTGGCATAACCTGCTTTAGCTTCACAAGTAGATTTAGTAAATATTGTCTCATCGTTTAAAGTGGTTGTGTTAACAATTTCTGTTGCTGAACCTGATGTGGTGTAAACATATTTTGCAACACATCTAGAAATATCCCAAGCCAGACTTAAGTTCTTAAATTCGTAATAATGTCCGTTAGTGGTGTTATATGCTCCACCACTGACCGCTGAAGTAATAGTTAAAGTGGCAGCACCTGTTCTTGCTGAATCTCCCTGGTATTTAATTGTCTTTAACGCAGTATTAGCATCACTTTGGGTTGCAGTAAAAGCAATTTCTAAAGCTCTGATATTTCCAACTGGGCTTTGGTAACCAGTGACAACAGTTAATCCAGTAGTGGTAGCAAGTTGAAGTGTGCCACTTGTTGCCGTGACAATAACCAATACTGGAGTTGAATCACCAAAACCACCAATAAAATTGGGGTCAGTGTTAGAAAAAAGAGTAGTTAGTGATGAAGTGTTGGTATTAACTGGAACTGGAATAGTAATAGAAGTTGCCGCATTGGCAGGAATTGTGAAAAGTGAAAACAGCAAGATTGATGCCAGGACAGATGAGATCCTTTTAGCCCAGGTGGATTTGATGATATTTTCCGATTCTGTATAGAAATAGACTAAAATGTCTTTTTTATACTATTATATCCCTAAAATTGTGCAACTTTTAATAGTTCATATTTGTAAAATTTGACTCAAAAACTAACCTTCGGGCATGTTTTAATTGATTCACTTGAAATCCCCTAATCCCCTTTTAGGTTTGAAACCCATCCCCTTGAGGTCAGTATGCAGACAACTGTGACTATTTTTGAAGCCACTAATCTGGGAATATGTTCCCAAAGAGGTACAAGTCAAGCATTTTCTTCACACTGCTTTTGGTGCTCTTGCCAAGTTCTGCCCAGTCAGCAACAGTCGACAATTTAGTTGTCAACCCTGAATCAACCACTACCTATAATCGTTCCCTTTTTAAGCATTGGATAGATGCCGACAAAGACTGTTTTGACTCAAGAGTTGAAGTATTAATTGCGGAATCAAAAACTTGGCCTCAATTTAAATCAAGATGCAAAGTTAGCTCTGGTGAATGGTTCTCAGTTTATGACAATCTGACCATCACCGATTCAGCAAAACTTGATATTGATCATTTAGTGCCCCTCCAAGAAGCTTGGCAATCAGGTGCTGACAAATGGAGCAACAAAAAACGGCAAGATTTTGCTAACGACCTATCTGAAGGAAATTCTTTAATAGCCGTAACACTTGGTTCCAACAGATCCAAAGGCAGCAAAGAACCACAAAACTGGCTGCCCACAAATAGTTATGTGTGCCAATACTTAATTGACTGGGTTGATGTTAAAACCAGACGGAATTTAAGTGTTGATCAAGTAGAAAAAGACTTTATTGTCAATGCTCTTAATACTTGTACCAATGGGGGAACCCCAGTCAGCAGTAATCCCACTACTCCAAACCCAACGACAACTACTCCTACTAAAACCTCTGGTCCTGTGGTTTCAGAAACTGGTGCACCAACAGGATCCACAGCTAAATGCAAAGACGGAACTTATTCCTTCTCCAAGACCCGCAGTGGAACTTGTTCCAGACATGGTGGGGTCTTGGAGTGGTTATGAAATTAATTGCTTTAATCAATTAATTCTTGGTCAAAGCAAAATGATTTAACACAAAATTCACGCTGCCTCGAGGAGCCAAAGTTATTCAACTAACTTGCTCAATGCCTGACTTTTAGTATGGTGTGATTGTCGGTTTTCACTATATATATAGGGGTTTTTTGTGAACTTTAGAACGAGTTTTCTTCGTTCGCGACGTTTAGCCCTCATTGTTTCACTAATGGTTTTTTCAACCTTCCTACCGGGCTTTGTTGCACTTCAACAAAGCGCCTCAGCAACCCCAACGAATTACAGTCTTTTTTCTGATTATGTTCCTAGCGCAACCCCAGTATTTGATAACCCAACAGAATTAGGAATTTCAGCATCCACCACTTCAGCTGGTCAAATAACAGCAATCAGGTTTTATCAATATTGGAATGGAACTAGTGGAAATAATGGTGCCCATGTTGGCTATGTCTGGAGCGGGAGAAGAGGAGATCCTTCGAACACTTTGCTTGCCACAAAAACATTTCCAGTGTCAACAAATACACCAACTTCTTCAGGTTGGGTAGAAGTAACCCTTGATTCCCCAATTTCCATAGCAGCAAATACGAATTTTACAGTTTCTGTTTCAAATCAAAACGGTTACTACACACGAGATTCCAATCCCGCTAGCAAGACTGTTGGTCCATTAAGTTTTCTAGGCACTTCATATCATTACCGTAATAATGGAAGTTTTCCCAATGAAAATAGTGGAACTAATTATGGTATTGATTTTGTTTTCTCATCTGATACCTCAACTGTGAATTGTTCAACAAGTGGTACTTTCACAATAGTTTCAAACGAGGTAACAACTAATTCATCCTGCACAGGATCTGCAACAATTCCTTCAGGAGTTACCTCAATTGCCGCAAACGCATTTTACCAAGCTTTTGGTTTGACTGGAGTAACTATTCCTTCAACTGTTACTTCAATTGGTACTAATGCTTTTTTTGATACAAATTTGGTGACTGTAAATATTCCTAGTTCGGTTACATCTATGGGGAACGGTGTATTTCAGGACGTTGGAACACTAACGAATGCAACTTTTGAAAACGGTATAGGAATAACTGCGATTCCTGCATATACATTCCTTTGGGCTAATTCATTAAATTCAGTAACAATCCCAGAAGGAATAACCACAATTGGAATATCCGCTTTTGCAGTGACTTCAGCTCTAAGATCCATAACATTGCCTGACACCATCGCTGTAATCAGCAATCAAGCATTTGAAGCTTCCGGTATAACTTCGATAACAATTCCGAATGTACCTGCCTACCCAAATCGAATTACTCAATTAGGAAATTATTGGCCAACTGGCTTAACGGTTACCTATTGCGGAACAAATAGTTACGTAACAACATTTTCCTTTTCAGGCCGCTATTCAACCTGTGTGACCGCACCCAATGCGCCAACTTCTCTTTCCGCTACCGCCGGTAACACAACAGCCACCATAAGTTTCACTGCTGGATCAAATGGTGGAAGTGCGATTACTAATTACAAATACTCAACCAACGGCACCACTTACACTGCACTTTCACCCGCAGACACAACTTCTCCAGTAACAATTAGTGGATTAACCAATGGAACTTCTTACACAATTTATTTAAAAGCAGTAAACGCTATTGGTGATTCTGTTGCTTCCAGTTCGGTTAGTGTTTCTCCTGCTGGCCCCGCTGATGAACCAGCTTGTAACGCAGCTTGCCAAGCAGCAGCATCTGCTGCAAAAGCTAAAGCAGATGCTGATGCCGCAGCTTTGGCTGCAAAAAAAGCTGCCGATGCTAAAGCTAAACAAGATGCACTTGATTTAGCAGCTAATATTGAAAGAGTTCGCGTAGCTGCCGAGCAAGCAAGACAAGCCCAAATGGTACGCGATCAAGCAGAAAAAGACAGACTCGCAGCTGAGAAAGCATTACTCCCTCCTGCGCAGCAAGCCATTGTTGAACAAAGATCAGAAGCATTTAATGCATTTATCGCTGAACTTCCTCCAATTGTTCCGGTGGAAGATTTAGCTTTAATTTCCAGCAGAGAAGATTTACCACAATATGATCCAGCATCAGAACCTGAAAAAAATAGTGCAGCACAAGTGGCAGGTTTTGCTGCGGTAAGTGTTCTTGCTGCAGGTGGAGCCGCAACTGCCATGAGTGGCGGTTCTTCTTCAGGATCTTCAGGAGGAGGTTCCTCTTCTGGTGGCGGTGCTGCTCGAACAGCAAGTGCCAGTGTTGCCAGACGTGAAGAAGAAATGGCTTCGAACAAATCTTTATTAGAAGAAATAGATCATTTATCTCTGAAGCGAAAACAAGACAATGTAATAGCCAAAATTAAACCAGGACCTGGTGATAATTCTTTTACTTGGAGACTTCCTTACACCCAAAAAGTTGAAGACTACTTTTATGTCACTTCCCAGAAAGCAAACAGATTTGTTCCCCTGATGGCAAAACTTTTTGCCGACGCAGCTTATTTAAGAGCCATGATCGGTTCATTATCTTTAATAACTTTCCCACTTGCCATATTGCTGGGTTTGAACGCTTTACAAGATGTGGAAAACCAAGCATTACCTCCCACCTGGATTGTCATTGCCACCATTGCCGGTTTAGGTTTGATTGATGCTTTCGCAGGTTTTCTAGTTAGTTTCATTTATGTAGCAGGCATACTTATGGCCGGTAACTTAACAACTTTGCCAGAAATTTTAACCGTGTTAGGTACCACTTCTTTATTTTTTACCCCAGCTTTAGTGGCAACTTCTTTCAGACCACTTCGTCGCTACACCTTAAATTGGGATCATCGCTTAGAGCGAATTGGGGATTACTTAATTGCCAGTGTGTTAACTGGTTGGACTCTTTCTAAAATCATTGCCACCTTCAACGTACTTGCTGGGGTGCAATTAGCAATAGTGGCCGATGCCAACAAAGTTGGTATCGCTATTGGTTTCTTTGTGTTTATCAGAATGTTTGCCGAAGACATGGCTACCTATTTTTATCCACAAAGATTAGGAAAAAACGTTATTGAGTTTGGTGCCCCAGGCAAAGTGCAACAACTATTTTCTTTAGTTGGTAAAAGCTTTATGTTCCTACTGGTAACACAAAGCTTTGTGGGACTTAATTTGCAGTTAATAATAGGAACTATTTTCTTTGCCATCCCAATTTTAATCAAAATTGTGATGGGCAATCGTTTACCAAAAATAAAATACTTTAACTATATTTTACCTAAAGGCACCATCAGGTTAATTGTGATGACCATCAGCGGAACTTTATGTGCCGAATTTTCCAGTCAATTCTTTGCCAACCCCAGAGATCTACTCACTTGGGGATTTGTGATCTTGAGTGTGCCCGGCTTGGTATTTAGCATGATGGGTTTATTTGCTGATGAAAGCCACAAACTGGATTGGAAAAAAACTAATCCTGGCAAACTTGTTTATTTAGCAGGTGCACTGGTGGTGTTTTATTTACTATCCCAAATAGCATTAAATAAGAACCTACTAGTGATTTTCCAAGGGTTACTTTCTTAAATTTCTTACAACTAGCAGCAGCTAGTTGAACCACAATCACACTTCTTGCAATCGCATTGTTCTTTACCACAGCAAACTGTTTCTAATTCAGACGTTTTCATAACTCCTTTCTTTCTGCCTTTTTAATATAACTTATCCACAAGTCTTGTCAATCCACAGTTTCAATCATCAATCTGACGTGTGAATTTTAAATGATTCATCATGAGTTATGGACAAATACCTTTTCCCTGCTATATTTATGTCGGACAGTATTCTTGAGAGGAGATCCGCTTAAACCTCTCAAGTTTGCTCAATCCTCTAGAAAGCACAAGATTGGACGACAACGAATCAGATATGTGATCAACACATATGAAGGGACCCTTGAACCTAAAACTAGTTCAGACCCAAAAATTATCTGGATTGGGAAAGACCACAGAGGTTTAGAAATCGAAGTGGTTGCATATGTGATGGAAGATCACTACTTCGTTATTCATGCAATGCCAAGTTTATTTAGGAGAAGAAATGGCTAGAGAACCTGCTTACGTAGATTTAAAGAAAACTGTTGTGAGAGATTCCAAGGGTAGAAGAATTACAGATGAATACATTCGTAAATCAATGGAAGAGCTAGAACCATTCTTGCAACAACTCTATGCAGGACGACCATCACTTTCTGAAGAAGGAGTTATCTCACCTAGAGTTTCAGTGAGACTTCCTGTAAAACTTCATAAATTAGCAAAAAAGAAAGCTAAACAAAAAGGCTTATCTCTTTCAGATCTAACCAGGCTTGCCTTAGAAAAATATTTAGCTTAAGCACAAATTTAGCAATAGCAACAATTTTTGTTTGGGGGCGATTAAGCATCGCTATTCAATTGTCTATGCTTGTCACTATGCTCAAGCGCTTAGTTGAAATCTCTCGACCTGTCCTATGGATTAACACCATCGGCACCACTGTCATTGGGATGTGGCTGGGCGGAGACTTGTGGCGCGAGGACATCATCCCGTTTTTGGTTTGGGTATCTTTCCCATTCAACTTACTTATCTATGGCATCAACGACATATTTGATCAGGAAACCGACAACATCAACGCCCGAAAAGGCGGCATGGAAGGCGCCAAGATCAGCCCCTTTGAAGTCAAACCAATCTTTATCGCCGTTGCACTAACTAACATTCCGTTCTTGATCTACTTCGCCCTAACTGTTCCAGCAGCTGCCATGGGTTGGATTCTGGCGTATGCACTTTTCTTTTACTTTTACTCCTCGCCCCCATTTAGATTTAAGACCAGACCCGTGTGGGATTCGGTTTCAAATACCGACTACGCCTTCCCGCTGGTATTTATTCCATTAGCGTTTAACAACGAGCCGGTTTGGTTTGCAGCTATTGGCTTAATGATTTGGTCAATGGCTAAACACACCTTCGATGCTGTGCAAGATATTCCACAAGATAGTGATGTGGGCATTAAGACAACTGCTGTTTGGTTAGGAGTTAAGGGAAGTGCTTACTGGGTTGGTTTCTTTTGGCTTATCTCCACTGTGTTGTTTGCCCAAGTAAGCATCCTGGTTGCTGTTGTGAACTTTTTAATTGCTGGTTATCTGACAATTTCAATTTTTAGAAACCCAGTTCCAGAAACTGGACGAAAACTTTACCGGTTGTCTATATTTTTTCCATACTTTGCTGGAGCAATTGCCGGTATTCAGTTGGCATCCTAAATGGTTCTAATTCTTTAATAGTGAAACCAAAATCTGTAATCGTTTTGGGTGCAGGCATTTCAGGTCTTGCCACTGCCTCACTAGTAGCAAAAGCTGGACACCATGTCACACTCATCGAAGGATCCAGTTGGATCGGTGGCAAGAGCAAAAGAATTATTGTTGATGGCCAGCGCATGGACACAGGTCCTGCCCTTGTCACTTTTCTTGGTGTGTGGGAAGAATTTATTCGTCGCTACGATTTACTTGGAAACCAAAACAAAAAAGCAATCGAGATTGCACCGATCACCTTCGAACCACTTTCCGAAGTTGGCGAATATTTTTATAAAGGAGATAAGTGCCTGCTTCCAGTTGAAAAAGGCAATAAGTGGCACGAGCCTTGGATCAGGTTCGAAAAAATCCACGGCAAACTTGGTAAAGAGATCACAACACTTTTGACCAACACTTCCATAAGTCGAAAAGCTATACCGGCAGGTAACAAACTGATTTCAAAATACGGAATCCGGCTCACCACCAAAAGATACTTAAATGGATTGAAGTGGTTGCCAGAAGGTCTCAAAGAAATCATCTCGATACACACTTTAAATGCTGGTGTTGGCCCCGAAAAAACTCTGGCATTATTTGCCACAATTCCAGCAGTGATGGCAACTCAGCAGGTTAGGGTTCCAGTTGGCGGAGTACACGAAATTCCACTAACCCTAGAAAAGCTAGCCCGTTATGCCGGTGTCGAAATAGTGATGAACGAAAAAGCAGTAACTATTTCCAAAAACAAAGTCACCACCGAAGTACGCGAATATCAAGCAGACATCATCATCTCAAGTCTTGATGCCAAAGTCACCCAACGCCTACTTGGAAAAACCACCAACGAAACAAACCGAAAGATGTCTTGCTCAGGTGTTGCCATATACGCAGTTCTGGATGAGGAACTGCCAATTGGAACCAAGACCCACTCTGTGATCATGCCCGAAGATCCAGCAGCTTTGCATGCAGCACTTGGTAAAAACCAACTTCCAAAAGAGTCAATGGTTTTTGTGAACTACTACCAAGCCGGGCACATCTACCCAAACAACAAATCAACAGTTGCGGTTTTAATTACGGCTCCAGCAGACGGTAAGCAATACAGTATCGACAGCGATTTCACCAAAGCTGAATTGGATCGAGTATCAAAAGTTATGGGGCTACCAAAAAATATTAAAGAATACTTCGGTGCCTTTGAGGTTTTGGATCCCAAGTACTTCTCGGGTTGGGGCGCAACCGGGGGAGCCCTTTACGGTGAAGCAAGAAAGATTTGGCAATCTGGCCCACTACACACACCGAAACATTCATCATTTTTGCGCCCGTGGCTTTGGATGGTTGGCGCATCCACCCACCCCGGTGGTGGAATTCCAGCGGTTTTAGGTGGCAGTCTTATCGCTACTAAAAAGCTCCTCAGACGTCTAGGCAAATAGTTTGGTTGGATAATTACTACAAAACAGGTTTATAAAAAACTTTACAACTTATGAGTTAACTTGCACTCATCAATCATTTCTTTTTGGTGAGGCAAGAGTTTTTGGTCTCGTCTAGTCATTGCTTGGCTTTCTTCCACAATTGAATCTTTAATACCAGAAGATTTGCCAGCAAAAGCTTCCAAAACAACAAGACCACAAAATGGCACATACACTTCTGAATAGCCACCTTCATGAGTAGCAACTACTCGACCTTGCGCAAATTCATCAGCAAGTTTTAATACCTCTTGCGCCATCCAGGAATATGTTGGGGAATGAAGAGCCATTCTTGATAATGGATCGTGATAACTGGCATCAAAGCCTGAAGCTATGAAAATAAATTCTGGTTTGAATTTAGAAACAGCAGGTTTAACTATATTTTCAAATGCATATTTATATGCACCATCTCCAGATCCTGCAGGAATAGGAACATTGATATTAAATCCTTTACCTGCACCTTCGCCAGTTTCTTGGATCGTGCCAATAAATCTTGGATATAAATCTTCTTGATGAAGAGAAATTGTTAAAACATTTGGATCCGAGTAATAAATATCTTGGGTACCATTGCCATGGTGCACATCCCAATCAATGACTGCAAATTTAGTTAAATTAGTAGTTCTTCTTAAATGCTCAATGGCAACAGCAATGTTATTAAACATACAAAAACCCATGCCATGATCTTTCACAGCATGATGTCCAGGCGGTCTTAATAACGCATAGGCCACATCAACTTCTTTTTTATAAACTGCATCTGCTGCAACTATTGCTCCCCCTGCACCTAATGAGGCAATATCAAAACCAAAGGGGCCAAAAACAGATTCGTTATCGCCCATTAAACCGCCACCATTTTCAGATAGCTTTTGCATATTATGAATATGACTTGTTGAATGTACTCTCGCTAATTCTTCTTCCGTTGCTTTTCTGGGTTCTAAATGAATGAGATCATGCTTAAAAGTAGAAACATCGATAAGGCTTTTAAACCTTCTTTTAGTTTCAGGCGACTCTGCGTGTTTACCCGGTTGCATAAATTCACCTGGTTTGAAGCTACTTGCATAATTACCTGTGTCATGCCAAAAGAAGTATTCATGTGTTAGCCATCCGGTTTTTCTTAACTTTGACATAGCCATAATTCTAACATCAAACCGTTAGCTTTTTACGAAGCAGTTCAAGTTCGCTTTTTCCTGAGGTAGAAACTCGCTGCGAAATTACACCACGCTCGATTAATAAAATTTGAGATGATATTGCAGAAATGAAATCTAAATTTTGCTCCACAATCAAAATTGCATTAGTTTTGCCATAAATAATTAGGCGATCTTTAATTTCATCTACAACTCCGTGCCAGACTCCCTCAGTTGGTTCATCCATCACAAGTAGTTTTGGTTGCCCAATCAATGCTCGGGCAATACCCACCATCTTGCGTTCGCCGCCACTCATAGTTCCTGCCTTTTGATCTAAGCGATCGGCTAACTTAGGAAAAATTTCTAAGACTGGCGCTAAATCATTTCGTTGGTCTCTAGGTAAACGTGATGCCCCAATTATGAGATTCTCGCGCACAGTTAAATCAGAAAACACTGGTCGATCTTGTGGCACATAACCAATACCTAGTCGAGTGCGACTGTAGGTAGAAGAGTTTGTGATGTCAACACCTTCATACGAAATTGAGCCACTTGTTGGTTTGATGAATCCCATAATTGTCTGAAGCAGTGTTGATTTTCCTGCTCCATTTCTTCCCACAATTGCAGTAACTCCAGTTCTTGGAATTCCAAAAGAGATGTCAAAAAGAACTTGGCTTGCCTCATATCCTCCAGACAATTGATTTATTTCAAGATATTTATCAGACACGAGTTAGATACACCTCTTTAACCTTTGGATCATTTTCAATTTCTGAAGGTGTGCCAGTTGCAATAACGTTTCCTTGGTGTAGCACAGAAATTCGATTACAAATTTCTTTAATAAAATCTAAGTCATGCTCAACAATTAAAATTCCACATTTTGTGGAAGCTTTTTTTATCAAGACTGCTGTATCTGCACGCTCTTTTGGACTCATCCCAGCAGTTGGCTCATCCAGTAATAAAAGTATTGGATTAGAGGCCATGGCCATGGCGATTTCCAACCATTGCTGTTGACCATGGGAAAGTGATTTAGCAGGTTCATTTAAGTAATCTTCTAGTTGAAATTCTTCAGCAAGATCCAATATTTTTTGTTCAAATGATTTTAAAGTTCTACTCAATAATTGGTTCCAAATTGATTCTTTAGCTTGTAATGAAATTAATAGATTTTCTTTGACTGTTTTTTCCAAGTAAATTCGGGCCAATTGAAATTTAATAGCCATACCTGCCATCGCCCTTACCTGAGGAGCTTTATTGGTGATTTCGGAACCTTCGAGAAGAATTTTTCCTTCAGTAGCAAATGTTCTGCCACAAATTGTGTGGAGCAAAGTTGATTTACCAGATCCATTAGGTCCAATTAGCCCAACAATTTCATTCTGATTGATAACCAAAGTTGCGTTATCAACAGCAGTTAGGGAGCCAAATTTTTTAGTTACAGATAATACTTCTAAGAGTTTCATGTAGTTATCTTTTTTCTTCTAGCTTCACGTATTGTGGCCGGCAAAGAAACAAGTCCTTTTGGCAAAAACATCATTGTGAAAATTAACATTAATCCCACTAAAATTGGCCATAAGCTAGGTAGCACATTCTGCATTTCAGAATTAACAACTTGCAGTACAGCAAGTGCAATTAATGGACCAAAAAGAGTTCCTCGTCCACCAAGAACAACCCACAAAACAATTGTGGTGGATAGACCTAAACCACTCATTGAAGAAGAAACAAAACTTTCTGAAACTGCAAACAATGCCCCACCAATTGAGGCAAGCACTGCAGCAAAAACAAAAACTACGATTTGCACAACTGAGCGCTTGTATCCAAAAAACTCAGCGCGCTCTTCATCATCTCGAACAGCATTCATTGTGAGACCAAATTGTGAATTAACTATATAGATACATAAAAACAAAATTAATATGAAGAATATAAATGCTAAAAGAAATAAGCCTATGGCTGAATCAATCTCTAGGCCAAAAATTGTTGGATATGGAATACCCGGAATTCCGTTTCCAGATCCTAAAACTGTCCAGCTATTAGCTAATCTCTCAAAAATATATGAAATAGCAAGTGTTACCAAAACGACGTATAACTCACCTACATGTTTTCCGGAAAATAGAAATACTCCAATTATTAATCCAGCAATTGCTCCGGCAATTATGGCAATAAGTAAGAGGAGTCCAATATCTGTAATTTCACTATTTTTAGTAATAAGTCCAACTGAATATCCACCTATACCAAAGAGTTCTGCTTGACCAAAGGTAAAAATTCCTGTTTGTCCCCAACACATTTCAACACTTAAGACAAGAATTCCATAAATAAGTATTCGAGTAATTAACTGAAGTAAAAAATTGTCTCCAGATAAATAAGGAAACAGGGCAAAAACCGGTATCACTAGTACAAATGCGATACCGATTCTTACCCTGTTTTTTATAATTTGACTATCCTTAGCTCTGGCACTCTAAAGGTTTGATGCTTCCCAAACTCTTTAGTACAACGTTTGAGCCATCAGCCTTTGATTCACCAAGATACATTTGCAAATTGAGATGCTTTGTACCTGGTTCGAAAGATACAGCTCCACCGATTGATTGCTCCAGTGAAATTGAATCCATAGCTTCGTTAACAGCTGCTGTATCAAATGAATTTGCCTTTTCTACTGCTGCTTTCCAAAGGTAAATGCTTCGATACCAAGCTGGTGCGTTAAAGGTTGCAGAAAACAAACCTGCAGCCTCTGGATGCTGTTCATTGAATTTTGCTACTTGAGATTGAGTGAAAGGATCTGTTACAGAAAGATAAAAATCCTGCATTCCAATCAAACCTTCTGCTTGAGCACCGATGAGAGGATTAATTCCTTCATCAAACAAAGTTCCAGCAATTTTTCCTTTGTAACCTCCGTCAACAACTCCCTTAATAAATGGAGCAGTTCCTGGAAGTACAACTACTTCAAACAACACATCAGCATTAGCAGCAAGAACTTTGCTTACCAAGTTTGATGGATCGGTCATATCCAATGGAACATATTCTTCACCAACGATAGAACCGCCGCCAGCTTCAACAACTTGGCGAACGCGAGCAAGAATATTTCTTGGATATAAGTAGTCACTTCCTGCTAAGAAAAATGTCTTCTTACCTTGTGCAAGAAGATACTCAACAGTTGGATCTACTTGCTGATTTGGAGCAGAACCAGTGTTCCAAACATTGGCACTGCACTCGCCACCTTCATATGATGCAGGCCATATATAAAGAGTGTTGCCCTTTTCTGCAATCACATCGCGAACAGCTACTCGAGTAAAGCTTGCAACTCCACCCACAACTACTGCAACTTTGTCTTGATTTACAAGTCGACTTGCAACTTGAGTTGCTATTGCAGCATCTGTTGCGCTATCAGCCAAAACCATTTCTAGTTGTCGGCCTAGTACTCCACCGTTTTCGTTGATTTCGTTGATGGTGAACTTAGCTACAGCCTCATTGGATTTACCAACGATTCCAAATGCACCTGTCATGTCAGTTAGAACTCCGACTTTCACAGGACCGGCATCTGCAGCTGGTGCTGCGCTATCTGTTCCTGATGAACATGCAGCCAGCACTAACACGGCAGCAACTGCTGACGCTAACGCAGTTTTACGACGTGAGCGCCCTTCCTTGAATATATTCATTTCTTTTTTCTCCTTTTTCTTTTTGTTTAAATTTCGCTACTTAATTTCCTAACCCTAAAAGGCCGAACTATCGCCTCCCCTGGAAAATTCCGCCAGGTCTAAATCTCATGAAAATTATTGCAAACACTAAGACAAGGATTTGTCCGGTAACTGGACTTATGAATTGACCAATTACAGCACCAGGTATTGCAATTAGTGCGGCACCTGCCAGGGGACCGACAAATTGACCAAGTCCTCCAATCATCACGGCAATAAACATTAAAATCAAATTGTCGTAGCCTAAGTTTGGGTAAAGAGTTTGCAGTGGCACAATCATGGCACCAGCAAACCCAGAAAGTGCTGATCCGAAAGCATAAGTTCCTGCATACATCCATTTGGTTGATATCCCAGAAACTGAAACTAAATCTGGATTATCAAGAGTTGCACGTACTTTAACTCCCAAATTTGTTTTAAGTAGAACATAACCAATTGATAACGCCAAAATAATAGTCGTAATAATTATGACTATTCTCCATATTGGAAGATTTGCTCCACCTATGGTTACTAATTCTTTAATCGGTGCATCAACGGGTGAGGATTGTGTGGACATTCTGTTTCGAAGTGACTCGCGCATTACTAACCCAATTGCAAAGGTTGCAAGTAAAGCACCCTGTGGATTTATATAGAAACGATGAATAATAGTGCGCTCTAAGAATAAACCAAAAATTCCTACCACAATGGGTGCCAGTAAAATTCCAATCCACAAATTACCTAAATAAGTACTGCACAGAAATCCAGTTACAGCTCCAAGTAAAACTAATTCTCCTTGGCACATGTTGAATACTTTCATCATCCCAACAATTATGGCCATTCCTATTACTAAAAGAATTAGAATAGAAGAAAGACTTAAAACATCAAAAATTCCGCGAACTAATTCTGGACTCATTTTAAACTAAGCCCCTTTTTCAGATAGAAAATTTAACTTTGATCTAATTGATTGAATTGTGCTTTCTTGCCAATCATGGAGTTTTTGATCAGGAAGAACATCCCAATATTCAGCTAAACCATCTTTCATTTCTGTTTCTGTGCCAGATAAAGTTTCAATTACTGCTAATCCACAAAAAGGCACATAGGTAGGTGAATAACCACCTTCGTGGGTCATCACGATTTTTCCGCCACAAACTTTTTCAGCAACATCTTTAAGCATTTTTGTCATTTTTCGATAACCACTGGCTGTCACAATCATTCGACCCAATGGATCAGTCATTGCTGCATCAAATCCGCAACAAACGACAATTATTTCTGGTTTAAATTTTTCAATTGCAGGCAAAGCAATGACTTCTAAAGCTCTGTAATATGCACCGTTTCCGCTACCAGCTGGCAAAGGAATATTTAGGGCGTAATTAGTACCGGCACCTTCACCTTGTTCTTCAATAAGACCACTTTTAGGAGGAAATAATCCATCTTGATGGATTGAAATTGTTAATACGTTTGGATCTTCATAAAAAATTGATTGTGTTCCATTACCGTGATGCACATCCCAGTCTAGAACTGCTACTCGTTTTACCCCCAGATGCTTTTGTGCGTAACGAATTGCAATTGCAGCGTTAGCAAAAATACAAAAACCCATTCCAGTTTCAACACGAGCGTGATGACCCGGTGGTCTTACCAATGCATAAGCATTTTTAACATCACCTGTTACTACTGCTTTCATTGCAGCTATTGCACCACCAGCTGCCCATAATGCAATTTCATAAGATCCAGTTCCAAAAGGACTTAAACCATCACCTGCGTCACCTCCAAAAGGAGATTCACTTTTTTTCTTAATTATTTCAACGTAGTCTTTTTGGTGAACAAGTGTCACATCTTCAATACTTGCTGGAGTAACTGAAATTCTTTTTATTTTTTTACCTAACCCAGAAACTTCTATTGCGCTGGCAAGACGAACTTTTGATTCAGCACTCTCAAAATGTTGGTAAGGTTGTGCGTTTAAGCCAGCTGGAACAGCGCCCGCAGAATTGCCGGTGTTATGCCAACCATAAATTTCTTCCCACACATACCCAGTTTGCACTTTTAGGCATACTCCCACCGCGACTATTTTTTTGAGCAATATTACCTTTTTTGGGTGCCAATTGGTAGATGTTAATGAAGACTAAATTGCTTATCCCCCTCGTAAAAATCTTAAATTAAGTCACGATTTAATAACAACTCGCTAATAAACAATGGCAATGATCCAAAATGAACCATTGCCATCGCTTGTGTGCCCTCGAGGGGATTTGAACCCCCAACCTTCCCCTTCGTTAGGGGGGCGCTCTATCCGTTGAGCTACGAGGGCAACACAAACAGAGTTACATTTTTCAAAAGATGATGAACAGAATTACTTTTTAATTGTGGATAACTAAATGATGTGGATGAAAAAAACCAAAAGGATTACTTTTTATTAAAATATTTGTAATTGATTTGAATTTGTGTTAACTTTATATTCTTCGTTAGGGGAAATATCTATCCGTAATTGAGTAACCATCTCGTAGAAATACCCCGCTTAATCGCGGGGTATTTTTATTTAAACCAAAAGGATTACAAATAGTGCAAAAACTTGGCTAACTCTTCAAATCATGTTATGTTTGTATTCCTTAGTCATGGGAGCAATATCCGTAATTGAGTAACCTTCTCGTAGAAATACCCCGCTTAATCGCGGGGTATTTTTATTTATCTCCCAGATTTGTCGTAGTTTCCTAATACAATAGAAATATGAAATTGAAAGAAAATAAAATAGTCAAGGTAATCACTAAAAGAAAAATATGGATCAGACAAATTCTGGTGGCATCGATTGCTTCTGCTTTCGCTTGGTTTCTGGGTGATCTCTTAGTTGTTAATGGTGGTTTAGTTGCAGCCATTATTTGTAGTTTAAGTATTCGAATTTCTTTATATAAATCAATACGTGAAGGTTTTGGTCAAATTATTGGAACAGTTATTGGTGCCGGAGTTGCTCTTGGCACTGTCTTTTTATTTGATTTTGGGATTATTGCAATTGGTACTACTGTTTTATTTTGTGCCATTGTGGCAAGAGCTTTACGACTTGGTGAAGTTGCCTCAGTCAACGTTCCAGTAACCGCTCTAATTGTTATTGGTCCTGGCTTAAATGAAAACACTGCAGTTCATAGATTGTGGTCTACACTTATTGGTGCAGGAGTAGCAATTGCCTTTTCTTATTTTTCCCACGCAAAAACACCTTCGGGAAGAACTCTTGATCAAATAATTAATATTGGGAAAAAGATTTCCACTCTATTTACGCAAATGTCACAAGGATTAGATCAAGGCTTAAATCAAACTAATGCCAGTATTTGGTTAACTGAAGCTCGTTTACTTGTTGAAGAATTACCTAAAATTAAGTCTCAAGCGTTAGAAGCAAAAGCTTATGCCAGATGGTCACCCTTAGAAGAAGTTGATGAAGCAGAATCTTTGTATTTAAAAGCGGTTGCTTTCGAGCACATCGTGGTGCAAGTAAGAACTATTGCTCGCACAATTTTTGATTTAAGTGTGGATCGGAATTTACCAAAACTAGCCCAACACGAATTATCTTCCGGATTATTTGCCGCCTCGAAAGCAGTGAGAAGAAAAGTGGATGTCATCAAATCAGATGACATTTTTTCTGCCACAAATGAGATTGCAGAAGAATTAAGAAATGCAGGCCATGTGTTAGCCCAAGAACTTATAAAGCAGCGAAATGAATTAGCTCAAGAGGTCTTAGTTAGAACATTATCCATTGTTTCTAATATGCAAATCATTGCTGATTCACTAGATGAATCCTCGCCAGCATTGCATGATGTGATGACACCTGATGAGGGACCAGAGAACAGAATCTTAAAAGTTTCGGTAAACGTTCAATCCAAAACTTTATCAAGAAGAATTTGGCGTCTAGTGCGAGTTTTCTTACGGAGATAGCGTATGTAGCACAATTTGAGATTTGTGCTACAATAGTTATATGAAGAGTTACGGGGTAAGAGAGCTGCGCCAATCTGCCAGCCAGATTTTGCAAGAGGTTAAAAATGGTTCGGTAGTTGAAATAACTGAATGGGGCGAGACCGTTGCCCGAATCTCTCCAGCACAAAAATCAAATTGGCAAGATCTCATAAATTCTGGGCTTGTTAGTCCAGCCCAAACAAGTTGGCACGGAAAAGTCAAAAAATACAAAATTAAAGGAAACAAAACCACTACAGATATTTTACGCGAGCTTAGAGACGAAGAAAGATAAATGTATTACCTAGATGCCAGCGCTATTTTAAAGCTAATAGTAGAAGAAAAGGAAACCCCTAAACTCGAGCGCTTTTTAAGCAGAAATAATTGCACCTCAAAAATTTCAAGAATTGAGGTTATGAGAGTAATTAACAGGGCTGTTCCTGAAGCTGCTGAATCTGCCCAGAGGACTTTATCAAAGTTTGATTATATAAATGTATCCGAATCCGTCATAAGAATTGCAGAATCATTTTTAGGTTTGCCTTCTTTAAGATCGTTAGACTCCATACACGTAGCAAGCGCCTTATCTGTGTCAAATGAAATAGAAGGAATCATAAGTTACGATAAAAAAATGATTTCAAATGCGAGTAGCCTGGGCTTAAAAGTTCATACTCCGGTCTGATCAAGAATTATTTAAGTGAAAACTGTAGTTTTAATCGGCACCTTAGACACCAAAGGTATTGAGTATGAGTTTGCTCGGAATCGTTTCAAAAAAGCTGGATTAAAAACAATACTGGTTAATGCAGGAATTATTGGTCAATCTCCTATTCCTTGTGATGTCACAAATGAACAAGTTGCACTTGCTGGATCTAGTGATTTAAAAACTTTAAAAAATAAAAATGATCGAGGATTTGCTGTTTCTGTTATGACGAAAGGTGTTAACCAGATCGTGCAAGATCTTTATAAAAAGGGTGAACTAGATGCCATCTTTGCCTTAGGTGGCAGTGGTGGTTCTACTATTTCTTCTTTTGCTATGAGAAATCTTCCCATTGGAGTTCCTAAGGTTTTAGTTTCAACATTAGTAAGCAGTAATGCTGCATCCTTTGTAGGTGAAAGCGACATGGCATTGTTTGCTTCTGTTGTTGATATTGCCGGGGTAAATTCCTTATCTGCCAAAGTTATTGCTAATGCTGTTGATGCCACCATCGGCATGGTAAATGGTGAAAAAGTTGAAGTAAAAAATGGTAAGAAACTAATTGCAGCGTCAATGTTTGGCGTAACCACTCAATGTGTCACAGCTGCCAGAAAAATACTAGAAGAAAATGATTTAGAAGTTATCACTTTTCATATGACTGGAACTGGTGGAAAGTCCATGGAAAATCTTATTCGCCAAGGCTTTATTCATGCAGTCTTAGATGTGACCACCACAGAAATATGTGATGAAATAGTCGGAGGAACTCTTTCTGCAGGTGCTGATCGTTTAACTGCTGCAGTGGAAATGAAAATTCCACAAGTGGTTTCTGTTGGTGCACTAGATATGGTTAATTTTGGAAGCAAAAATAGTGTGCCAGAGAAATTTCTAAATAGAAATCTTTATGTACATAATGAAAACGTCACATTAATGAGAACAACACCGCAAGAATGTGAAAAAATTGCTATAGATATCGCCACAAAGCTTAATAAGGCAACTGCTCCGGTAACACTGTTTTTGCCACTCAAAGGAGTTTCAGCCATTGCAATAAAAGGTGGAGTGTTCTTTGACCAGAAGGCAGATGATGCTCTTTTCTCAACTTTGAAGAAAAATGTGGGAAACAATGTGGAACTAATCGAACTAGATTGTGCGATAAACGATAATGAATTCAGCCAAGCCATAGCTAACAAATTGATTCAACTAGTCAAGGTGGGTAAATAAATGCCAGCCATTTCCAGAAGTGTTGCTTTAGCAAACTTTAGAAAACAAATTTCTAGTGGAACTGCTGTTATTGGTGCAGGTGCTGGAACTGGAATTTCTGCTAAATGTGCTGAAGCAGGTGGTGTGGACATAATTATTATTTATAACTCTGGTCGCTATCGCATGGCTGGACGCGGTTCTTTATCTGGATTAATGCCTTATGGTGATGCTAATGAAATTGTGATGGAAATGTCGAGAGAAGTTTTACCAGTTGTTAAAAAGACCCCAGTTTTAGCAGGAGTCTGTGGTACAGATCCTTTTAGACAAATGCCCATATTTTTAAAACAAATAAAAGAAATAGGTTTTAGTGGTGTACAAAACTTTCCTACTGTTGGACTTATTGATGGTAACTTTCGTCAAGGTTTAGAAGAAACTGGCATGGGCTATGACTTAGAAGTTGACATGATTAGAGAAGCAAGACAATTAGATTTGTTAACTGCTTCTTATGTATTTGATGCTAAAAGTGCAGAAAGTATGACTAAAGCTGGTGCAGATATTTTAGTTCCCCATATGGGTTTAACCACTAAAGGAATGATTGGGGCAACTTCTGCTTTAACCCTGGATGATTGTGTGCCCTTGATTCAAGAAATGACTGATGTGGCCAAAAAAATTAATCCTGACATCATTGTGATTTGTCATGGCGGACCAATTGCTGAACCTGAAGATGCCAAATACGTATTGTCAAAAACTAAGAACGTCGAAGGATTCTTTGGAGCATCTTCCATGGAAAGACTTCCCACAGAGACAGCAATGACTGAGAACATGAAAAAATTCAAGAGTTTAAAGATCTAAGGATATAAATGTCAAAACAGTTCTATAAAAGAGATGAATTACCAATCACCACATTTGAATGGGGCGATGTTGTTAATCGTTTGGAACCTAAAACATCAGGGTGCGAAACCTTTGTGGTTATGGATGTCACCCTTGATCCAGGCGGGGCACACAATTTTCATAAACACGTTGATCAAGATGAAATCATTATTGTGCTTAAAGGAAAAGTTGAACAATGGGTTGATAAGAACAAACAAACCTTAAATGCAGGAGATTCCGCTTTTGTGCCTAAGAACACCGTTCATGCCTCATTTAATATTTTTGATGAACCAGCCACCTTGCAAGTGGTACTTGCCCCAGCAACAGGTGAAACCGGTTATGAATTAGTTGATGTTGCTGAAGAAGAACCTTGGAAGTCAATTAGATAATTCATTTTGCTAAACGATCTAAAATTTCCTTATCTCGTTTAACCAGTCTTCTAGCTTCTTCCATGAATTTTTTATCCTTTCGAGCACTGAGAATTTCTTTCTCTAATGCTTCGACGATCAATTGGTTCAAACTAGTTCCCTTTGCCCTAGCAACAGTTTGAGCAGCGTCGGATAAACCATCTGGAAGTCTGACTGTGGTTTGTTTTGCCATGACATCATGATATCATGATGTCACTTTTATTACAATCTAATTAGCCAATTGCTGGATAGTTGATCTATAACCAATCAGGAAGAAAACTAAGGCTAAACCTGAAGGAATCATCATCAGTAATGGTGCAAACTCAGCACCAAGTTTGTTCATATAAACACCTATTAAATATGGAAAAATCATTGATCCCGAAATGGAAGAAAAGAATATAAATCCAGTGATCCGAGCATTACCCGGACTAATTTTTACCACCCAAGCAAAAGCCATTGAAAACACAGGCCCACCTGAAGCTCCTAAAAATATAATTGCAAGCCAATAAAGATCTGTGGCATAAAGTAAAAAGAGTGCTGGTATTAAACATAAAACTGAAAGAAGTGTAACTAAGCCAAAATTAAGTTTGTGAATGTATTTTAACAAAACTAATCGTATAGCTAAAAGGGAAATGAAAAATACAGATAACCCAAGAGATGCTTTAGAGGTTGACCAGCCTTTAGCTAATAAGTAACTTGGAATCCAACCTGTAGCTGATGCTTCCAGCCCAACATAGGCAGAAATTCCTAACAATAAAAAAGTAATTGACGATTTGTGATTTGATTTCTTATGTGATTCTTCGGGTTTATGGAGCAATTGACCCTCAGTATTTGAATAAAATACTGCTGCAATTATAAATGATAAAACTATAAATAAACTCAAAACGCCTGCGTAGTAATTAAGAAGTGTTAAGCCAAATAAACTTGGAACTAAAATAGAAGCTGTAGCAAATCCAATGTTATTTTTATTAGCCCTTCTTGAGGCTTCAATCCCTCCAACATCTACAACTAATTGACCAATTGCTACTTGAACAATTCCAAAACTTACTCCAATTATTACCACTCCAAATAATACAAAATTCCAAGTTGGAGCAATTATTAATAAGCCAATACCAATTGCAACAACAACTGTTCCAATTGATCCAGCTATAGCACCCCTTATTTTGTCAACAAAGTATGTTGCAATAAATACGCCAACAATTCCACTCAATCCAGTTAAGGCAAAAATTCTTCCACCGATTGCTAAATCAAGTGAATATTTATCTATGTAATAAGGAACTAAAACACCATAACCTGAAACAAAGCCACCTAAAACTCCGATTGTTGCAATGGCTGCCCGAACACTATTTTTGTTTAGTTTTAATGTGGACATGAATGCTTGTTAAGTAGCGTCCTGATCGAATTTCTTTTGAACTTGTGGTTTGGTTTCATCTTTGTCATCAAAAACATTATTAGCTAAATTTGTTGGATCTAACTTAGACAAATTTTTTAAATCTAAATCTTTAATGCCTGCAGATTCAACTATATCATCTTTAGCTTTAGTTGCCATATCTCTAACATTTCGAAGCGTCTTTATACCTTGAGCAATATATTTTGGAAGTTTTTCTGGTCCCACCACTAATAGACCGATAACGGCTATAACCAGTAGTTCAAAGAATCCGACGTCTAACAAGATGAGACTTCCTTCTCAAAGTAGAGGCTTTCCTGCGTTGTTCTAAAGATACTCGTAAGGTGACTCGGCTAAGCCTGGTGTCTTGAGGTTGACTAAAATTATCTAAGCACCTCACAAGAAATCATCAGGGAGAATCTAAATCAATGAGTGACAAGGTTTCAGTTGCTGTCATCCTGGGAGGGCGCAACTCCGAGAACTACCGATCCTGTCAATCAGCTCTAGCTGTAATTAGTGCCCTAGAAGAAAATGGTTATTTAGTTTCTGCCTATGGCATGACCATGGAAGCCAACTGGATCACTTTTGGTGATTTAAATTCTCTCAAGAATGCGTTAAAAAAAGATGCTTTTGAATTAAATGAGGAAAGTGTTAAAGATATTGCTGACACCACAGAATCGTTATTGCCTCCAATTTCCCTACTAGAAACCACAGTTGTGTTCTCAACACTGATGGGTGCCTGGGGATCTGATGGAACTATCCAGGGAATGTTAGAAACAGAAATAGTGCGCTTCGTTGGTTCAGACACTTTAGGATCAGCCATCTCGACTGATAAATCAACTGCCAAATTATTAATGGAAGCTGTACAAATTCCAACACCTAAACATGTAATTATTCCTGATAAATCTTGGCGCAGAGATCCTTTGTCAAACGTGGCAAGAGCTGCTGCCTTAAAGACTCCTTTGATATCTAAACCGGCTAGAGGAAGTAATGGCGTAGGAATTACTTACATAAGAGTTCCCCGAGATTTTAAAAAGGGTGTTGATATCGCCAGAAACTTTGACGGCCGAGTTGTTGTTGAGAAATATCATCAACCAGCCCAATTGTTTGAATGCAACGTTATTGAAGATGAAAAGGGAAAGCCCGTTCTCAGTGGAATAATTCAAACTAATTGGAAAGAAACAGATAAGATTTTTAATTTTATCTCAAGAACAGACAAATCCTCATACTCGTTTTCAAAGTTTACGGAACTAGATCCTGAGGTTGTGAAATTAGTACATGATTACGCCAAAAGAGCTTTCGAAGTACTAAAATTATCTGGCTATGCCCAAATTGAATTTATGATCGACAAGGAAGGCGAATTATTATTAATTGAAGTTAACAGTCAGCCATATTTTGGAAAAGATGGCTCCTTTGCACTGTCCTGGAAAGAAGCAGGAATTACTTATGCAGATTTAATTGATCGCATCGTTAAGGAAGCACTAGATCGCCCCGTGGGTCTGGTTTGAATTTCACCCTGCCCCTTGAATTAGGTGTTGCAGGTTTTGTTATCGCCGCTTTTGCAGTCTTTGTAATTGGACTTGCTAAGTCATCAGTTCCAGCAGCAGCCACAATGCCGGTGGGATTATTTGCTTTAGTTATCCCAGCAAAATTATCAGTCGGTGCGATATTGCCATTATTAATTCTGGGTGATGTGATGGCGTTATTGGCATTCAGAAAAGCTGGTCGAGGAGACATTGTTTACAAAATATTGCCTTCTGTGTTCGTGGGAATGTTCATTGGTTACTTCCTGTTATCGAAATCGTCTTCCAAAGAAGTTGCTTATCTAATTGGTAGCATCCTGGTTTTTACAGCCATTTATGAAATTCGTAAAAGATTAAAGCATGACAAATTGGATGACTTAGAAAAGAGTAACTTAAAACAAAGATCTAAAATAACTGCTCAGTTAATGGGTGTGCTGGTCGGAATCATGACTATGACAGCTAATTCAGCGGGTCCGATTTTTTCACTGTATTTGCTCCAGCTGCAATTGCCTATGCAAACATTTGTGGGGACTAATAGTTGGTTGTTTTTCATCATCAATGTTTCTAAAATTCCTTTAAATGTTCAGTTAGGAATTATTACCACCCAAACCCTAGCCCTAGCATTATTGCTATCCCCGTTTGTAATTTTAGGTGGACTTTTTGGGCAAAGAATCATGAAACGCATCAATCAAAGAGCCTTTGAATACAGCGCACTAACTTCAACTTTAATTGCTGGGCTGTTGCTCTTTATTCCCAGATAAATCTTCAACTTCCATAACAACATTTTCTATTACTAACGCAATTTCTGGTAAGGAAACACTTCCCTGCCTAACCAGTACGGGTAATGGTGAAGTCAAGTCAAGAATTGAAGATGGAGTGCTGGTGTTTAATTCACCACCATCTAAATAAACTGCTACCTCATTACCAAATTGTGCTTTGATTTCATCAATATTTTTACCCATAACTTGACCAACTTTGTTGGGACTTGTGGTGGCAAGTATTTCCAGATCTCCCATTATTTCATGAGCAACTGGGTGCAATGGCATTCTCACGGAAACAACATTAGGCACAATGCCTTTATTCCATAATAAGTTATTTAAACCTTTCAAAATAAGTGTTAAAGATCCGGGCCAGAAATGTAAGTATTTCAGTTTTGCCTCATCGGTGATCCCGGCACAAAATTTATTTATTAATCCAATATTGGCAACAAAAATTGTTAAGGGTGTTTTAGGGGTTTGTCCTTTAATGTTCCACAATAAATTAACAGCTGATTCATCCATTGCTCTTACAGCGAGGGCATAACTTGTGTCAGTAGGAAAAACCACGGCACGACCAGCAGCGAGAGCTTCTTGGGCAGCTTTTATGCCATTTTCTCTTGGCGCTAAATGCGAAAGGCTAAAAACTCTTGCAGCAACAAACATTATGCAGTTTTATTTTTTTTAGTATTGTAACCCGAATGAGCTTTTTCGTAAATATTTCTAAAACTATCTTTAGACCAAGCACTTCTGCCCACAAATAGACCATCACAACTAGCAAGAGCAGCTAACTCTTTAGCGTTTTGAATATTAACAGAACCACCATAAAGTAAAGGGAAATCTTTAGCGTTTAATTCTAATTCTTTCAAAACAGCCTTGATTGCTAAGAATGATTTTTCTACGTAACTACTTTCAGCAGGTGTACCGTTTTCACCAATAGACCAAACAGGCTCATAAGCTATTAATGCTTTTTTAATATTTAGATCTTTCAAAACCTTTAATTGTTTAAAGAGTACTTCCTTACGGTTTTCAATATTTTTTTCTATTGTTGTTTCACCAATGCAATAGATAGACATTAGATCAACATCTTGCAAAGATTTTAGTTGGCTTTTTAATTCTTTATCTTTTTCACCCAGTCCACGCCTTTCAGCATGCCCAACCATCGCTAAGTCAGCATCAATGTCTTTAATTATTTTGGCTGATATTTCACCGGTGATGTTACCTTCATTTCCTGAAACTCTTTGTGGTCCAATCCAAAGTCCTGATCCAAAAGACATTTTCTTCATCGTCGCTAATAAGGGCATGCTCGGTAGCACAAAGAATTGGGTATCTTTTTGAGTTTTTGCTAAGAGCGCAGCAATTTCAACAATTTCTTCATGTAATTCTAAACTTAATTGTTGTTTAGTATTCGTTCCAAAATAAAACATATTTTTATCCTAGTATCGCTAAAGTAACGCAAATATTGGGAACTAGATTGCCTTGCCCGATTTGTCAAAGAATGTGATGTTTTCGGATTCAATTGTGGTCCAAACCGTGCCTACTGCATCTCTACCTACGGAATGAGAAACTCGTGCTTTAACTAACAAACTGCCGACTGCTAGATCAAGCAAATATTGTCCACCCGCACCAATTGATTTACGGGTCACTTTTGCTTGCACTGCACCTTTAGCTTCAGTTGTGGAAACACTAATTCCTTCAGCTCTTACTCCGAATGTGTCAGCACTCGCTGCTTTGCCACCTAATTCAATAGTTTGAGAAAACAATGGTGAAGTTACTTTGGAACCTGAAACACTAATAAATTCTGGTGACACAAAATTCATACCCGGATTTCCCAGGAACCAACCAGCGAATTGGCTGTTTGGTTTATCATAAATTTCTTTAGGTGTATC
>Ga0187844_10000240_pt1 | contig 41750 bp, 54 predicted proteins | sample SpaLakP09_SKY_50_FD_134517 | JGI IMG/M metagenome (GOLD analysis project Ga0187844, IMG submission 134517) | Oligotrophic lake water microbial communities from Sparkling Lake, Wisconsin, USA - SP09_SKY_50 | ecosystem: Environmental > Aquatic > Freshwater > Lake | place: USA: Sparkling Lake... | reverse complement strand
TTAAATCAAGAAAGTCAAGAGCTACAAGATCAAGAAAGTCAAGAGCTACAAGATCAAGAAAGTCAAGAGCTACAAGATCAAGAAAATCAAGAGCTACAACATCAAGAAAATCAAGAGCTACAACATCAAGAAAGTCAAGAGCTACAAGATCAAGAAAGTCAAGAGCTAGAAAGTAATTTTATAACCTAAATAGGTTAAAAAATTTATTATAAATTTTATTTTAAAAATTTTTTGTTAAATTCTTCTACGACATCAGACACCTTTACATCAGTTCTTTCCCCAGTCTTGTATGATATAAAATACCCTTCATCGATACTTAAAGGAATAAAATCATATTTGTCTTCAATCGATAGCGCGCAACTAATCAAAAAAGCGATAAATAAAAATGGTCTCATGCTGAATTTTATTTAGGAAAAGAAACTTAAAATCAATTTTTAATAAAAAAAAATCTCTTTAAATAAAAATGACAAAATCAAGAAAAAAGAGAAGTGTATCCAAGCGAAGCTATACAAGAAGATCAAGAAAGAGCGCGGCCACAAGCTATACAAGAAGAAGTAGATCCAAGCGAAGCTATACAAAGAGATCAAGAAGAAATGCGTCAAAGAGAAGCTATACAAGAAGAAGTAGATCCAAGCGAAGCTATACAAAGAGATCAAGAAGAAATGCATCAAAGAGAAGCTATACAAGGAGATCAAGAAGAAATGCATCGAAGCGAAGCAGATCAACAAGAAGTGCATCCAAGAGAAGCTATAGGAGGAGATCAAGAAGAAGTGCATCCAAGAGAAGCTATAGGAGGAGATCAAGAAAGAGTAGTTCACCAACAACAAGCTATACCATAAGAAGTGCATCCAAGAGGAGCGTCTTCAGTGCGTCCCCAAAGAAAAATGAGTTCGAGAAGAAAATAGAAGTTCAAAGAAAGAAAGATGCGAAAAAAAAATCATTAAGACGATTTGATGTTGATGAATTAATATTTGACAGAACTCCGCATGTTGACGATAGAACAATGGATCTTATTCGTCAATTCGTGGGGGAAAAAGAACTTAAAATGGTTGAACAAGAATCAGATGATAAAAATGAGATACGGGTATTTAAAGAGAGAATTAAAAACAAAAAGAAATTCAAAATGAATCTATTTAAAGACGGAATTAATTTTATTCCAGGTATTAAAATAATAACAAAAGAAATGTGTGCAAATTCCCAAATATCATCTGATGCTGCTATAGTATTGAATGACATTTTGAACACTGTATTCAATAAGTTTATAAAAAATAAAAATTATCCGGATAATATGGACAAGGTAATTATTGATATTATGAAAGATAAAAGTCCGGGAATGTTAAAGCATTCCAAAGGTGAAACAAGAAAATATCTGGAAAAAATAAGTACGCGGGATATTTCTGATAAAGAAAAATATGAACAAACTGAACTTCCTTTCCCTTTCTCACAAATTAATAATGTTACCCATGACTTATATAGAACAGTATACATTTCGGCTGTTCTACAATATATAGCGGCGGAAATTTTATCTGAAGGACATAAGCGTATTACAGTTGAAGATATTATAATGCGATGTGTATTCGGAGGATATCATGATACTGAGATAGTTGAATTTATAAAAAAGGTTGGGTACAGATTTGAATTTTTGTAAAAATTTTAAAATTGATTTTTTATAATAAGATTATAAAAAAATAAAAATGTCAAGCTTAACAAACTTTCAAAAAGTAGCGAATGAATTCAATGGTGCCTTTGGAGTGAATACGAACACTACCCCTCAACATAATCTCTTTGACTCCGACCCGAAGCTTGTTAACTACCGTCTTTCTCTTATAAACGAGGAGGTTGATGAGCTAAAGGATGCGATTTCAAAGAAGGATATCGTCGAAACAATTGATGCTCTTAGTGATATTCTTTATGTTGTTTATGGGGCATATACAGCATTTGGAGTTGATGCAGATGCAGCATTCGATCTCGTGCATAAATCAAATATGAGTAAGCTTTGCAAGACGGAGGAGGAAGCTATTCGGACAGTTGAGTCGTACAAGAATGATGAGCGATATGATTCTCCAGCATATCGATTAAGCCCCGATGGATCTTATTATGTAGTATACAATCGGAGCACGAACAAGATACTAAAGTCAATAGAGTATAATCCAGTGAGCTTCGATAGCTTACTAAAATAAATATATTATTTTTAAACTTATAAATAGTTTAAAAATTTAACATTCAGTACTTCTAATATTACTCAAAAGTTTGTAACGGATTTGTGTAAGATCAGTTTTCTTTTTTAATAAATTAAAATCGTCAAATCCCTTGGTAATTACTTTAATATCTTCAAAGCTAAAAGCAGTTTGATTGACAGTATCTTGGATATCTTCAATCTTATCAAATATATATTCTAAATCTTTTTCTTCGATTTTGTATTTATCGAGCTTTTTTTTTATTTTAATTATATACTCTTCTATTTCAGCTTTATATCCTTCATCTTTTTTTCTTTTTTCATTTAAAAAAGTTTCTTCGTCTTTAAAAATATCTTCCTCTGCTTTATTTAGTCTCTCTTTTCGATCTTTTAACGTTAATCTTAAATCTTCTTTTAATTTTGCACATGCTAGATAAGGTATTCCTTCTATGACTTTCATTTTATTCAAGTTATAATTCTTATCCAATAAAATATCTAAATATAATAATTGCTTATTCAATCCTATTTGGGTAAGCGGCTTTCCTTCAAAACGTGCTGGTTGTTCAAATATCCATTCTTTTGGTAAATATCTTTTCAATTCTTTTTTGACGTATTCGTGTAATTTTTGATCATTGACGACACAATCCCAATCTGGTGATTCAATATATGCACCTGTTGTATATGCTTGGACAGCTTTACCACCTTTAACTAAGAATCGTATACCTTCTTTGTTAGCATTGCGCAATATTTCGGGAATAATGTTCTTTACTATATTAAAATAAATATCATAATCGTAAGCTTCCATTTATTTATAAAAAAAATTTGAAAAAATATATTTTAATCTTTTATTTTTTAATTATGCAAATAATAAGCTGGAACATATTTTTTAACATCGACAATTTAGAATGGCGCACCCGTCAGATTTGTAAAAAACTATTGGAATATGACGCCGACATCATCTGTTTACAAGAAGTATCATATTTTTCCTGGGTGATAATCAAAGAATTATTATGTAACACGTATACTTCAGCTTTTGAGAGCCCTTACAAAAACAACTCGGGTGTAAGAACTTTCGGAGAAGTGATACTTTCTAAAATAAAAATTGTTGACAAAGGATTTTATAAGCTTGACTCGCTTCAAGGTAGAACTTGTAGTTGGATTGATATTGGGTTAAATATAAGAATTAGCACGTCGCATCTGGAGAGTCTTAAGGAAAAGAAATATAAGGAAAAGAGACAGCGACAGATGGAAATGATTAAAGAACATAATAAACATTTAACTTGGATTTGGATTGGAGATAGTAATTTGAAAAAGGGGGAGAAGAATGAAATGTATGATTCGGGAATAAATACTTATCATGCAAATAGATTTAATGAAAAGCTGAATTATAGTTATGAATATGATAAGGTATGGGTTTCGGATGATTTGAGAATAAAGGATTTCAGGGTGATCGGAAATGAAAAGGTGGAAGATAAATGGTTATCGGATCATGATGGGATTTTGGTAGAAATCAATTTTTAAACTTATAAATAGTTTAAAAATTTAAGTTATTCAAATAAAAATGTATAACGTTATCGGGTATGTAGAAAGTAAAGATTTTACTAAAATCAAGAACATAGATATTAAATGTTATTCCGGAAGTAAAAAGATATTTATTTGTCTTGATGTGCATCAAACTGAAGATAGTTGCGATTTTAATAAGAAAGAAGATACACTTTTATTTCAAGTTAAGCCGGAAGATATAAAATTAATTAATATTTTATTTTATAGGTTGGTCGATGATTATATAGATGGTATTGATGATGATGTAGGATGGAAATCGATTTGCTGTCAATGATAGTTTTAAAAAGTGTGTGCGCTACCGCCGCCGATGACTTTTTGAAAACCTTTTCATTTTTAAAACTTTTCTAAATTATTTTTTATTTTTATTTTGAAAAAGATTTTGAAAAAAAAAACAAAAAGTCATCGGCGATGTCGCGCGCGCGACGGCAATGACTTTTTCAAAAAAGTGTTTTCAAAAAAAGTCGATTCCAAAAAAAGTCCACACACACACAAAAATTGTTGAAAATTTTTTTTGTTCGCATCTTTTTTTACATTTTTTTAGATTGTATGAAAACTGAAAAAATTGCGTTTAACAAATTTTGTTAAATATTTAACAAAATTTAACAGATTTTGTTAATTTTTGTTAAATTATTTAAAGATAATATTTATAATAATAAATGGAGTGTGAATTTTGCAAAAAAACTTTCGTTAGTAATTCATCTTTAAATAACCATAAATTAACTGCTAAATATTGTTTAAAAATACAAGGAGATTTAAACAGCCATAAAAAAAGTTTTAAATGCGACGCGTGTGATAAAATACTTACAACTAAACAGCGTTTTACTACTCATTTACAATCTTGTAAAAATATAAGTATTGAAAAGAATAAAGAAAATAAATTATTAAAAGAAGAATTAATTAAAGCAAATATTATAATGGAAAAACAGGAACAACAACTTGAAAAACAGGAAGCGCAAATATCTGAATTACAGAAAATAATTGAACGCATGGGCACTAAGGCAATAGAAAAACCCACAACTACTAACAATAATACAACTAATAACACAAAAATAAACTTAGTTCCTTTCGATCTTACAAATGAATATGTTTCAAATATCATCACTGGCAATTTCAACGATGTGCACATCCTCGAAGGTGTTCACGGTCTTGCGAAATTCGTCAAAGACAAAATCATTACTCTTGAAGATGGCACTCTTGTTTACAGATGTTTTGATACATCGCGGCAGATTTTTAAATACCAAGATAAAAATGGTAATATAGTCAAAGATCCAAAAGCTTTGAAATTAATAGAAATGATTCAACCTGTCCTTAAGGAACAAACGAATACACTTTATGATTTTTTCAATGATGAGATTAATAATTATAAAAAAGAAGAAGATGAAAAACGGAATGAATTTCTAACAACCAAAGATAAGATGATATTCCTAAAAGAAAATACAATAAAGATCCAGGATGAGATAGCGGATATGCACATGAACAGTCGCTTTTGTAATGAATTATCAGCAATGACAAGTTGATTTTTAAACTGTATTCGGTTTAAAAATTTAATATTCTGTTTGCTTTGTCATTCGTCCGATAGCATTCCAAGGCCAACTACCTGGAAGACATTTCACACATGTATACCGTAATAGGAGATGACTGCAGTTTGTTGGAACTGCTCCTATCCACAAATGTTCATATGGAACCTTAAAAATATCTTGAAATCTTGAAATAAATGCAGTATGAGCATTGGAATTTCTGATAACAAAAATAAGTTCATCTGTCGGATCAGGTGCACCAGAATAATAACTATATAAAGTGTTACCATCCGTTAATTGAGAAAGACTAAATTGCCCCTCAGTAATTAAGTTATCAAAACGAGTATACATTACATAATCATACTGAAAATTATTTTCATCCTCGTATTTTTTCATTTCTTCGTAGCACATATAAACCTTCTTTACTAACGCATAAGTATTCGGTGTTTGGCCAGGATCCCCATGAGAGAATAATGGTTCAGATTCAATTCTATTTTGTGTTTGAGCCTCATCATTTGATTGAATAACAACGACCTTAGGAGTAATAACAGTGCCATTACTGAGAGTAAAAACCAACATATCCTTGATTTGTTTCTGTGTGTAGTAAATTGTATTATCGTCCCTATTCGTATTCTTATCATAAGTATGAACAAAGATATCTGGAATAACTGGATAAATGGGTTCTAAGATATGTTTAATAAGTGAATCCTTACACTTATTATTCCAAGTTCTTACATGCCCGTATAAACAAATAGCAAACTTTTCTGACATTTTTATAATTACAAACATTTTTTTAAATTTCTTTTAATATTTCAAAAAATCGTAAATGATTTTCAGAGTGCAGGGGTATTAAAGAAAATAACAATGATTTACAAATTAGTAACAAGTCTTTTTTTTTTATATCAGGATATTTATGAGCTACCCAATCATAAAACACACTTCTCAGATATTCTAAATATTTCTTGTCGACATCTCGTATGTACCTATTCATAATTACAAAATCATATCCGTGAAGTGATTGTAATACCTTCCCTAAATCATAACATATATCACCCTCCATTGTCAACACATCCCCCAACTTACCTCTAGGATCAATAAACTTTATATTATTGGAATCATCTAAGATAATGTTTGAAAAAACAGTATCGCCGTGTATCACCGCGCTGTAAATACCTTTGCCATCCATCTCATAGACCTTCAATTTTTCTAAAAGGTCATCATAATATTCTATATTTCCGTTAAGGTTTGCATAGATGTCTTTGTGTTTCAACATTCGCTCCTTAAGTTTCAAAGCGTAGTTATCGTATATATTTCTATTTTTTGAAACTGAATCGACGTCATGTATATTACTGAGAGCATCTAACATTTTTACAAGTTGGTATCCGGTAAGAGTTTTTGAAACAAGTAATTCAGAAAACACAATACCATTAATCTTTTCCATTTCAATTGTATCACCGCTTATGTTAATAATTTTTGGGAAATATTTTTTTAATGATGGATAAAGTTTTTTATAAAAATGCACTTCTCCTTGAAATGATTCGGACACAGATTGTTTTATAATAGTTTTACCTTTATCAATAATAATATTCCATTTCCTTGGTTCTATGATATTTACTTTATTTTTCTTGTACACCCCGATATTATTTTCTACATTCACTAAAGCATTAAAAGCAAGATCATCAATATATAAGTCCGCGTACGGTTTTCCAAAATATAATTCATCATAGGGAATATCAAATTCTTTCAATGTTTCGATTGTCAATTCTTTTATTTCAGCTTCGACAGCTTTCACATCTCCATGATGCGTTCTCATTCTTCTAGCTGTGTGGATTATTATATGATGACCTAAACGTTTTAACTTTCTGACGGTATCTATATTTTCTTTTTTTGGTTTTACAGTAGTGTAGTCGCCGATTATTTCAGGATATGTTACTAAAGTATTATCAAGATCAAAACAGAATCTTTTTATTTTATTGCATTTGAATTTTCCATTCTCGATTTCCTTTAAAAATAAATTTAATTGGTCGGGGGTACCTGTACATCTAAAATGTTCTACATTAATACCCCTAAATAACTCGCCGTCTTTTATCATATTCTTGATTATCTGTGAAATATAAAATTCATTATTGACACGTTCATCGGAATCTAATAAATCGATACAATATTTTTTTAATAAGCGACCATTTTTGAACCCGTAAGCACCTGTATTTCCGTATTTTGCGGAGTCTTTAAACCATTTTTTCTCTTGTATATCAAGTATTCTAGCAGCTTCCAGTTTTAAATAAGAAAATATTTCAGGTTTTGTAGTAGCATCAAAATAAAAAGAACAAGAGCTATTATTTATTTTAAACTTGTTTATGATATCATCAAAATAAAGAGTATCGCAGTCTAAAGATAATACGGGTTTGTCAAGTTCTTTATCTGAAAAGGTTTGAAGAATAGTAAACAATGTTTCAACAGGACCTCTTGTTTGATATATTAACTTAACTATTTTAAAAGACAAATCAGGGTATTCTTTCGTTAATTTGAATTCAAGACCAAATTCATCGCATATATCTTCCATTATCCCAATATATACGTTGTCGTCTTTTGTTAGGTTTAGATTATCAATTAACCAAAAAATCATTGAATGTCCATAGATATTTATAAAAGGTTTAGGGTGAATATAATTATTTTTAAATCTTTCACCTTTACCGCCTATAGGTATTATCAAATTCATTTATTAATATCAAAAATTTTTTTAAATGCAATTAAATATAAAATAAAAAAAATAAAAAAAATAATATCTTCTTTAATAAAAATGTTAGACGGAAAATTAATTGCTACTCTACTAGGACTAGTTGCTTCTATTGCTATGATTAAAAAGATTAATGATGATGAGAAAACAACTGAGCATTGGTGGGGATCTCTACCAAGAGTTACAACAAGAGCTGATTTGGTTGCCAAGCCTGCTCAAAAACAATATGCTAGTTCATCCGCTGGTGGCTCCATGCAAGGTGCCAATAAAGGCGATTTTTTCAGTATCCCTGGTACTTATCAAGCTATGTTAAGCCCTAGATTCTCTAATACTCAGTATGGCGCCAATATCTCATACAACATGCCTAATTATCAAAATCAAGCGGTACCTGCCGGGCCTTTAGATTTCGGTTCTATGGCATCTTCAAATTACTACAGATCTCCTGGAACCAGAGAAAATTTCAGACAACCTGTAGTTGAGAATTATCCTTGTCAGGGAAATTGTTCAGGTGGATGTACTGTAGTTGGCTGTGGAAAGGGAGGTGCTCCTTGCCCAAGTGATTTCAGAACTTCAACCCCTATCTCACCTGCTGGTTACGCTGATGGTAATTATAATCAAGTTGCCAACGAGGTATATTCACAATTTCCTGATGCTGGAAATGAACTTCCAGTAGGAGATATGACAACTATGACTTCATCCGGACAGGAAATCAATTCTATTGTTTATGATAGGCCTATGTATGCTATGCCTAAATCAAGGCTTTTTGCCAACTCTGACTACATCAGAGGAGATTTGGCTATCATCCCCCATGAAACTGGATGGTTCAGACCTTCAGTAACTCCCAATATTGATCTTAACCCAGGAGCTCTTGCGGTTATGGGAGGTATCAACAACGACAGTGCCAAGGATACAGCAAGTCTTATTTATCAAGCTTCTTCAGGTGGTCAAAGTGCTTTGGGTGGGGTAAATATGAAGAGTTATTTTAATAAGGTGAATATGAATAATCAATATCAAGGTGCGTATTCAGCAGCCGGTAGAGATGTTCAATTTACTTCTTTCCCTTAAGCCCATAACCATTTATATTTTTAAATACTTAATAGTTTAAAAATATTAAAAACTTTATAAAATAAATGAATAAGTACAAAAATTATGAAAGATGTAAAAATTATACAACGTCTTTATTAACTTTTGCTGTAACAGGTGGCGTAATCACAGGAATTTATTATTTGATTGTTTATGTAATCGATTCGCAAAATAGTACATTACCACAAAATACTACCTTACCACCAGTGCTAACTACTATCCCACTAAGCACAACTACTACAATCGTAACAACACTCCGAACGACACTATCAAAGACACTCGCAACTACACTCGCAACTACAATCGCAACTACAATCGCAACTACACTTGCGACCACACTGACAACACTAGCACCGACAACACTATCGCCGACAACGCTAGAACCGACGACACTAGCACCGACAACACTAGCACCGACAACACTAGAGCCTACTACTTCAGAAATTTTAAAAACAACATTATTAAGATAATTTTTTTTATTTATTAATAAATGAGTTCGTGTATAAGAATGAATAAAGACATTGATAATTGTGTAATATATAGATCAAAACCAAAATTATGTACACAAAAATTTAGTACAGAGATAGAAAAATTATTGTATATTTTGAGAGTTGCGAAAGATAATAGTGATAAAAATATGTTAAGATCGGCTTTGCGTACTTCTTTTCTATGGCCATCTGATAAAAAATTCATAAATGTTGGTTTTATCGAGGATGATGCATCTGCAAAAGATATAGAAATTGAAAATTACGGAGGGGTAAGTACATATACAGACCTTAACGGGGATATACAGGAATTTGATCCACTACAAATAGAATTTGACAAACAACAAAACGTTGATATCAAAGAAGGTATTAAAAAAATACTTAACGAAACATATAATAAATTTTGTGGTGTTAAATTTATCTTCGACAATAGTCTTCCGTACGATGTCAAAGTTTCATTTAAACCTAACCAATCCTGGTCTTATTTAGGAACTGAAAGTTTAAAATATAATATTTCAATGAATCTTGGTTGGTTTAATGTAGCAACTGTATTACATGAATTTGGACATGCGCTGGGTCTTATACACGAACACCAGAACCCTATTGATAATCCTATTAGATGGAATAAGCAGGCAGTTTATGAGTATTATTCTGGACCTCCCAATAATTGGGATTTTTCAAGAATAGACAGTAATATACTTTCAATGGAACAGATAGAAAATATTACAGGATCTCAGTTTGATCCATTATCAATAATGATTTATTGGGTACCATCAGAACTAACTCAAAACAACGTAAGTATACCTCAAAATTCACGTTTATCACCTTTAGACGTATTAACTTTATCAGATAAAAGGCATTACCCAGGTGGAGATATGACACCACAGGAATTTTATAAATATGCATATAATAAAGATATTGATGTTTCTTTAAAAGAATCCGGAGAAGGGACAAGATCTCAACCTTCAAATCCTTATATTGCATATTATATTGGAGGTGGCGTGATCTTAATTATTTTATTTTTAATTATATTTGTGTTTTAAATATTAAAGTATATAGTGCTTTAATATTTAGAGTATATAATTTTTGAAACATATAACAAAGTCTTCATACTAGCCTGGTTAAATAGACTTTTAGTTTTCAACAGTTTATTAAACTTTTCTATGTAACCATTTTTTATGATAGGTGGTAAAGCATAACAACCACCACTCAACAATATATATTCAAGAACCTGTTTGTACTGCATATATTTATTATCATTAAAATCAACTACGAGATCGTTTACTTTTTTTGGTAATAGAAATATGTTTTGATCGTATTCGACAATTTTTAAATCTAAATCACTGTCATCTATTGTATATAATTCTTTAGTTTTTATTGTGGTTTCGAACAATTTATCTAAAACTGATTTATATCTATCAATTTTCAGAGTGTTAAATGCGACAAAATGTTCATAAACTGTATTCAACTTATTTTCGAATTCTTGAATATAATAATAATTCAAAAAATTGAAACTATATTTAATTCGAGCTTTTAATATTTGATCAAAACAGTCTATAAAAGAATCGACTTGTTGTTCGGTATTACTCGCTAAAATGTATTTGAAAACCTGTTCTCCATCCCCTTTATTCATGAAAGAATTATAATTAGATACCTGTATACTTTCAATTTCTGTTTGAATAAAATAAAATAAATCTAGGGGTGTCATTGTTTGTAGTTCATATTTATCTGAGTTTATCAAGTTCGAATATTTCTTTGCATTATAACAGAAGGTTGTAATATCTTTAAAAGAATTAAATTTGTTTTTACAATAAGTCGTACCTGAAATGAAGTTCGCTAATTTTATTATTTTTTCATGTACGACTACATCGCCCTTGTCGACGATTATTTGAAACAAGCTTGTTACAAGATACGAAATTATATCTTGACAAGAACTAAACTTATACATATTTATAAAACCATAGTTTATATTATCAACCGTCGCATTCGATTTTCCATAATCAACAAGAATAGGCACTATATGTGTCTTTATTTTTATAACAGTTTTGAAATCAAGAACATACTCTACAAAGACAGGGTCGTCTAGTTTTTTTATCATTATATTCCAAGGCGTTACATCATTATGAACAAAATTATAATTATTTTGAGCTACTTGCAATGCCAGGCAAATCTGTGAAGTAATTAGAAGATAATCATTGAAATTGAATTCATTACTTTTTATATAATCAAGTAAATTTAAGCCTTCTATATACTCAGTTATTGTATGACACGCTTCGTCATCTCGTATCAGTCCGAAATTGTACACGAAATTTGGAATATGTTTCACAATATTATTAATACAATTGAGGCCGATGAAAGACTCATGTATATGTTCCCTTGTTTTTGCTGTATCTTTTGTAGTTTTTACGGCAAAATTAAAATTTGCAAGTGTATATTTATTAACTACACCAAGCTTGTTTTCGAAAATTTTATTTGTATATTCGGCTGTACTTAAAAAAGATGAGTTGACCATATTAACCAAATAATGAACTCCTTTAAGTAGACCGTAGCATCGATCGATTTTTGGGACTGTGTTAATACTTTTATTTATCACATTTGGAAAATCAAGATGTGTTAAAATATTTTTTAATTCTAAATCGATTTGCACTTCCATTGGTTTTATAGAATTGTATAAATAAGAACCTGTATGCTTCTTTATATCTATCAATAATTTCTGTAGATAATCAAGAACTCCATTTTTTTGAAGATATTTATTATAAAAAAGCTTTGCGTTCGCGGCAATTTCTTTACACTTGGAATCATTTTTGCGACACCATCTTATTTTTTCAAGAAGATCAGAAAGATCGTTCTTTATGGGTATATAATGTACAAAAGGTTTCAATAAATGACTATACCACAGTTTCCATTCTGAATCAACCATTAATATAGTTGATTCCATATTCAATTCCGAAGATAAACGAAAAGCCGATACATGACCATCGATATGTAGTACATATTTATATTTACACTGTTGCTGTGGTGTTAAACGTTCAACCAGTTTAAAAGGTAGTGAATTCACATCTATGGTTTGTAAATATTTTTCACCCATAATTTTTCTGGGACGCAAATTCCATTTTGTAATACCCGCATCAAGTAATTTTCCTTTGTCGATATATGATAAATAAGCCGCTTTTAACCTCTGATTTGTATTGATTGTAACACCACAACCAGTAGATGACCCGCGAAAAACAGCAATTGGTTTTTTATCTTCCCATTTTGTTTCGCAATTGACTTCGACATTGTTGATACAAGATTTTGAAAACCATTTACCTTCCTTGATTTGTATTCTTGACCAATCATTGTAATTTGGAATAATAACATCAGCGAATCCTTCACTCTTACTCATTGATAAGATAGGGATATATTTTTCATATTTATGGGATAACAAAGGCTGGGTTTTTGTGTCGAATATATTATAGTATGGTTCAGTATGATTTTCTGTTATAATAGGAAAATCTCTTTTGTTTATAAAAAATTCAATATCTGGCACTTTTCGAGAAGCGCATAATTCATCGAGTATATTCTTTATAATAGGGATATTGGTATCACTCTCACTTATGGGAAATTCATATCTTATTAGAGAATTATTACCATACCAGTTTGAAATGTTTGAGTTTATTTTTTGGCGATTAAAAGTATATCCTTCAGAGTCTGTAATATATTTAAAAAAATTGTACATCAATTTATCCTTCCCGTAAGCTTTATTATAATATTTTGGATTAAATTTTATTTGAGAAGCCCACTCATTTTGAAAATTGACGTTCGAAAAAGGCAGAAATACCTTTAATTGATTATCCACTATCTTTACAAATATACCTTTTTTAAATTTATAAAAGATATATTTGAATGTATCAAGCACGCCCGTGGCTTCGACATTTTTATATAAAGGAGAAATCTCGACAGTAAGTTCGTTTTTAAATATATTTTCAGGATCAATTTCAACTTCTTTATTGGATGAATTCCTGTCATACCTGTATTGGTCGAATTGTTCTTCGTCACCTGCAGTAAAATGTTTTTGTCTGAAGTTTTTATATCTTGGATTGGTATTAAAACTATTCTTTGTATTGCACTCTTCAATCGAGTCATAATAGTCGGGTTCTAGTTGGTACAAAGATGTAGTCGTCGTCATATTGCTATTTAATATTTGATTTTTTTATTTTTAAATTCAAATTTAAAAATACTAAAACTTTTTTATAGGCTTGAGTTTAATTTTTTGTTTTTCAATTTCGTCCCCTTTTCTAGCATCTAAAATCTCTTTTAGTACACTATCCGCATTATCAATTCCATGCCTTTCTAAAATCTCAATCGCGTCGGACTCCATATCAGCCTTCTTTTTTGTGCTTCTAGCTGATTTTGTTTCTAAAATAATAGCGGTATCATTATATTTTAAACCGGGTTGTTCCTTATGCTTTAGATATTCAACAATTTGAGACTCTACAGCCTTACTTTGCTTTCGAAGTTCAGATGTTTTCTTTGACAATCTTTTAATTTCAACGTTTAACTGTTTTAACTCAGTTACTAATCCCTGGATGTTATTCATTTTATTTATAATTTTATTATTTTTAAATAATTTTAAATTAAAAAAATTAATGTATAAATAAAATAATGAGTACATATCCACCAACTATGATACCAACTATGGAACCTAATATGATGCCTACATATCCACCAACTATGATGCCTACTATGGAACCTAATATGATGCCTACATATGCACCTACTATGATGCCTACATATGCACCTACTATGATGCCAACTATGGAACCTACTATGGAACCTACTATGATGCCTACTATGGAACCTACTATGATGCCTACTATGGAACCTACTATGATGCCTACATATCAACCAACCATGATGCCTACTATGATGCCTACATATCCGCCAACCATGATGCCTACTATGGAGCCTACTATGATGCCTACATATCCACCAACTATGATGCCTACTATGGAACCTACTATGATGCCTACATATCCACCAACTATGATGCCTACTATGGAACCTACTATGATGCCTACTATGGAACCAACTATGATGCCTACCTATCCACCTACTATGAAACAACAAGTTATTACCCTTCCTATATATAGATGGGATGTTATTTTAGGTACCGCTCAACATCGCGTTCCAATAATATATGTTAAACCTGATTTAGAATTCTTGGATTTGGTTCAAAAAAATGAATACATTGTTAAAATATTAATTCAAAATACTAGAACGGTATATGACAATAAATTTATTTTAGGTAGCGTAAATAAGTCATCTGCTGTACCTAACTGTAGGCCTAATTTTTATAACGATACAGGGTTCTATGTTGTAACTCTTTTTACTGACTGGTACGGATATCCAAATAACGGATGTTTAGGCACCGCTGTATTTGCAAATAAATTATAAAATAAAAATTATTTTATATTATAAATGAAAATTCCAGCAAATTTTAAAACCATTTTAGGTGTTATTCTTGGAGTCATCATCGGTGCTGTAGGCTTCTATGTCATCGCAAAAACAAATAAGTTGTGTTATAAAGATACGAACACGTCAACTGCTCAACGCGGACAGATTCCTAAAAACCCTATTCTTACTTGGTTATGCCTAGATAAAATTACTAAACTCGAAATTTGCAATGCATCTTTACAAAGATACACAAATAAACCATTTATAATTAATTGGCAAATTTCAAATGATACATCCGGAAATATCACCGTTACAGGTATTAATGAAAGTATTTCAAATGTCGCAGCCATTTATTATGATAGTGTTGGAACCATTGTAGTAGAAATAAATTGCACACATATAGGTGGACAAATAACAACTACTATACCTGTCGATATACCTTTCCCTGCATCAGTTGCATTTGCAATTAAAGACCCTTTATTAAATTATACTATACAGGCGATCACGAAAAAATATATATTTAGCACCGTGTATCCTACTGTAAAAATTTTCGGAACTGACACATCCAATAATAATTTTCTAACATTAAATTTAAACATTACTTATTATCAACCTTCGTATTCATTTAAAACTAGAGGCTATCTAAATCTTCAGGATGCCAAACTTAAAAATGATATGATAGAAGATGTTCTGAGTAAAACTTTACAAATCCAACCTGGTGATCATAACCAAGATGTATTGACCGATATTAAACCCAAAGATGCTGGTAAATCTTATTTTTTAAGGATATTTATAGAAAAAGATAGTTATATATCATTTGCAGAACAGATAATTGCGAATATAATTATTGTTAATCCTTTTATTTCAGCAGCTTTGTTTATAATCGATAAAAATATAACCGATGACCAATTTACTACCATTTTTTTACAACCTATTACAAAACAAATTATTTAATATAAAATAAATTTATTTTATATTATAAATGAAAACTCAATCAAATAGCAGAATTCTTCTTGGTGTTGTACTTGGAGTTATAATAGGTGCTGTAGGATTCTATGTAGTTGCAAAAACAAATCAATTATGTTACTCTGATTCTTCAACGACACCTGGTCAGGGGCCTATAATCAATTGGATATGCAGAGATAAAATCAATAAGCTTAATAATTGCAATTCAGCTTTATCAAAATATACAAAGGCTCCCACTAATTTGGGGTGGACTATATCTACCACAGATAAAGGAATAATCAATGCTACCGGTATCACTGGAAACGTTTCAAATATTGCAGCAATTTATTATGATAGCGATCAAAAAACCATTCTTGCAGAGGTTGGATGCGTACCCAAAAATGGCGCGATATCTACGGCTATACCAACCTATATACCTTTTCCCACATACGTTTCCTTCGCTACTAAAGATAAAGCAACTGACTTTGTATTAGGTATTACAAAAAAACAACTAATCAGCAAGGTAAATCCTATTTTGCGAATTTGCGGAGTCGAAGTCGGTGCAGCTTCGGGAACTACTGTACCTTTAAAATTAAATTTGAACATTGTATATTCTCAACAAATACAAAATACCAACGGTGTTTATAAATATGAATATTTTTATAAAAGTTATCCGACATTCGAAGCTTCTAGAGATGCAAATATACAGGATGGACAAACCGCTACTAATCAGTTATCTATTGAAGCAAATAAACAAAATATTACCACCGATTTTATAAGACTATCTACAAAAGCTAGTAGTATGAACCCTCAATTTTTTAGAATATTTATTAATTCTCCGCAATCCAACGGTGAGAGAGATATAATATCAATGGCGAATCAAATTATTATGGTAGCTCCATTAAACTCCAAATATTTTTCATTTGTACTTGAAGTTAATAAAAATATAAATAACCAACAATATGATTTTATTTTTAAACAAACTCATGACTACCCAATTATTACTCAGTAAATATATAAAATAAAAATTATTTTATATAACAATTAATTAGTAAAAACATAAAATCGATCGCTCTTCTCAAAATATGAACCCACTTTGATATTCTTATCCTTGAATTTTTGGACAATCGATTCGTTTGTAATATGCGCCCAATCCCATGCCTTGATACTCTTCCAAAGTCGCAAATCATCTACTATAAAGACGCTTGGGCCTAATGACGAATCCGATAAAATGATATCCAACTCCTCAAAAATTGGCACACGTGTTGTTCCATTCCAACCACTATCACTTCCGGAAATGTGCGCATCAATAAAGAACACAGCGCCATCCAAGACCTTCGGAGTGATCTCCTTCAACTTATCTAAGCTGTCCCCCAGATAAAAAGTGATATTTGTAATACCTTCCCTCTCGGCGCGCGCCTTACTTTCTTCATATAGCCGCTCAAAGATTTCAATCGTGTATACATTTTCAAAATGCTTTGCCGCAATAACAGTAGAATCAGCCTTGTATGTACCAGTTTCTACAAAGTTTTTAATATTTTTGTACTTAGGATCAACTTGTTGTATGTAAGTAATTTCAGATTCTTTAAGACTACCTCCCATTTGATTTTTATATAATATTAATTTAGTTTTAAATTAATATAAAAGTATATTGCAACTATACAAAAACATAATGACTGATGATGAGATAAAAGAATCTTCTCTGTACAAGAAATTGGAAGCTAAGATAAAGATATTGACAGATAATTTAAATGAGGCTGATAATACTATCTATATTTTAGAAAACAGCGTTACAAAGAATAAAAACGATACTGAAGAAATTATTAAATCTTTACAGGTAAAAAACGAAAAATTAAACAATCTTGTACTTGATTTAGAAGATGATAATTTTAAGAAAGCACAAGAGATTGAAAAATTGAAAAATGATGCAAAAAATAAAAATATAAAACCGGCGAATAATGAGGCTCAGTTAAAAAACAAAATAAAAGAACAAGATGAAGAATTGAAAAAATTATATGTAGATTTGAGTGAGTATGTAGAAATAAATAGCACATTAAGGATAAGAAATAAAGAGTTGGATAATTATAATATAGAATTGAGTAGGATATTAACATCTTTTAAAAAAGAGGAAGATGATGTTGTAGTTGAATATTTATCTTTGAACGAATCACAAGACAATAAGCCGCCAAGATGTTATGTTATGAAGGGGCGGTGTTGTATATTATAAGATTTTTTTTATATTTATTTAAATAAAATGCGAAATAAGAATTTTGATAATGGCGGATTATGTACTGGAGGAGATTATTGTAAAGATAAAGAACCATTATTGTCTAGAGATAGTCTAGATTATGAATTAAACCGTTTGGTAGTTATTTGCGAACTCAAACGTGGAATAAGTGAAAAAAATGATGAAATTATAGAATTATGTTTGAAATTAATTTATGAAGCATTACATTCTAAAAGAATAGATTTAAAAATATCAACCATTGAAATTGTTAATCGTTCTTTAAAAAAAATTCCTTTTCGTTTTAATTTTAAGTCGCGTAAGAGTAAAGTGACCCATAAGAGTAAAGTCACCCGTAAGAGTAAAGTCGCACGTAAGAGTAAAGTCGCACGTTCCCGTAAATAATTTTTTAAATAATACTATTTAAAAATCTAAACAATTTTAAAATGATGAACTAAAACTGATTCAGTTCTTCCAATTCTATTCGACCTTCCAATAATCTGATTCTCGACACTTTTTTCCATATCGTGGCACAAAATAATATCTGTTGATTCTACAAGATTGATACCTGAACAATTAAAAGTTGAGTTAATAAAAATAACAGGGACTTTACCACTCTTAAAAGCCTCCAAATTCCTCTCTCTAGTCTTGATATTACCTTTAATTTCAACATATAGGATATCATTTTCCGAAAGGATATCGCAGATTGGCAAAAAAGAGTTATCGTAATTCGAAAAAATAAGGAATTTTCCATCTGGTTTAGATTTTACTAGTTCCACGATTTTTTCAAACTTTGTCATCTTCTTTTTAATTTCTTTTTTTTCACAAGTTGTATTTGTTTGTGTATCAATATAAGTAAGATCTGATACATTAATTTGTCTTCTACATAAAGGACAATGAGGCTTAATTTCGATCCATTTTAATAAACATTCTCCACAAAATAAATTCTGGCAATTTTTTTCAAGAACAGGTGATGTCATATTTTCAAAACAAATATTGCAAGGTTCATTAAGCATATTATTAAATTTTTCATCGATGTCCTTGATTTGAACTAATGTATGATTCTTTTTTTCCACCCATTCAAGTATTTTTTTATCATCCGAACGCATACTGTAAATTCTAATTTTGGATTCTATTTCTTCAAGTTCTTCATACTTGCGTTGTTTAATAAGATCCACAAGATTCTTTGTTTTATTACCCCCTAATGCGGTAATTGCATCTTCTATATTACCTGCTTCTATCATCATTTTTATATGTGGGCTAACATTATTACAAAAATTTTTATATATGGGATCATAAATTTCGTGATATATATGAATGGTTGGTGGCATCTCAAAAGATCTTCTTACAAATTCAGGGTCGTTGCGTACTATAATATCCTTATATTTCTCATCAAAGGAGCTAATATGGGTATAAAACATATCTTTCATAAAACTTAAATTTCCTTTAGAGTGGAATTGTGGGATTCTTGAAGGGGTGGCGCTTATGAACCAATAAAACCCAGCATGTATTTCTCTCATAGCTGGTACTTTTATGTGAGCTGCTTCATCAAAAATGAACCTTTTCCAAGCATATTTTGAATATATATTAATAAGTTTATTATACATCGTAGGTGTAACAATCAAGACATCATAATCTTCAGGTTTCACACTTTCAACTGATTTATTATTCGATATAATCGCGTAGGTTAAGTTTGTTTTTTTGATTTCATTTTCCCATTGAAGTACAATAGAAGGAGAAACAAGAATTAAGTTAGTATCAAGCTTATCTAACCGTTTAGTATAATAATGTTTAATTCTATTTCTTGCTTCGGACGAAACAGTTTCAAAAACATAGGGTATAGACATATCCCACATCATCTTATTTCTTAAAATGAGACCAATCATAGATAGAGTTTTCCCATAACCAGTTAAGTCTGCATTGACTCCTATTTTAGTATGTATAACATGGTCGTTCTTTTCAATTACGCTATTTATTTCCAATTTTTCCATATTGTAGATACTTGCAAGTTGATGAGGAAAAAGAACAGCTGTCATATTAGCCGGTTGTTTTACCATCTTGATATTATTAAAATCAATTGAAGACATTTATTCTTTATAATTTATTTTTAAATATTTATTTTAAAATCGCAAATAAGATTTAAAGACTTATTTCGTTATTTTTTTCTTCTTCTTGTTCAGGGCGATCATGTAAGTTTGATCGACAACAGATATTACAAGCGCACCCGGTGACGAAACAAACACAAACCAAAGAAATTAATGAAATAAAGATAGTATCCATTTTTATATTTAAAAGAAAAAAAATATTTTAAAATGTCTAAAGTTCCAAATATAACGGCGCGCGATTTTGCCACCATTCTTGGAATCAATCCATATGAAAGTGCATTCCATCTACTTGAACAAAAAATAGAAAAGAAACACCCCTTCTTTGGAAATAAATTTACAGAACATGGTAACAAATTTGAAAATATCGCGATAAAAGCTTTTGAAAACACAAAAAGTGTTTTGGTGGATGATAATCAAATTAATTTTAAACATCCTGATTACAACTGGATTTCTGGTAGACTCGATGGTCTTTTTGTGGAAGATGTTTATGAAAAAATATCTGATACATCTCGCAAAAGAAAAAGAAATAGAGTTTGGTGTGTATTGGAAATTAAATGCCCCTTGAAAGAAGATAGAAAAAATGAATTAACAGAAGAAAATATTCCAAAGCATTACTGGAGTCAGTGTCAAGTATATATGAATATGACGGGGTGTAGGTTTGCTTATTATGTTGAGTATTATATAAGACCGGACGGGGACGAAAACAATGCAAAATTATATTATATAAAAATTGAGAGGGATGATGAGTGGTGGGATAATGCTCTTCCAAAAATAAAAAATTATTATGAGAATGAAATTAGAAAATATCATAAAATAGGAAATCTAGAAACACATCCTGTGCGCATTGCAGAAAAACAATGGCAAAGTACTTTCATTTGAATTTTATAACCTTATATAGGTTAAAAAATTATATGTATTTATTTAAACTGTTAACATTACTAAATTATTCTTTGACGGACTTGCCGGAGGTGTGCAGTTGATAACAGCAAGTGCTTGTTCCAATATGGCGATCAATCTTGCAATCCAAATTAAGTTTCCTGGTTCTACCAGTGCTCCATAACTTCTACAACTTGATCTCAATAACGAAACATTGTAGCTGATCTTTCTGGCAGCCTTCTTATTATAACAACAAGTTTTATCGTGACAAACTGGATCAAGACAGCTCTTCTCCCAAGTCTGTACAAGAGCTCTTTCTTCAGAATCTGTAACCCAAGTAATGACTGGAGATGACGTTGTTAATTTCTCATTTTCCCTAAACTTTAGGCTGTTATATGCTAATCTCACATTAGCGATACAATCCTTGATTACAAATGCATCATCCGTAACTCTCAGAACATCTGAAGGTCTGCTGATAGTCTTCAGCGTGTCATAGTCGAATGGAATCTTGACTATAACTTTCTTCAGATATTGAGATAGAGTACCAGCGAAGCGAGACGAATGATAATCGTCTATATACGTTTGAACTTCATCCCACGTCTTACCCATCTTTTTCACGTTTATCTTCTCAGTCCTAAAATATCCGCCAATGATTGAATACATGTTATAAAGATGAGGTGAGCAATCATCAAAATCCTTGGTCATCTCAATATGTTCTGGTACATCATTGACCGCATAGGACGCAGAAAGACTGTCAAAAACCTTTGAAAACGTGTAGCTGTTAAAAATAACTGACGGCATAGTATCTGATATATACCTAAAAACACTGAAATAAAATCAATTTTTTCCATGTGGTTAAAAATTATTCGGGAATTTATTTGATTGATACCTCCCTTCGAATTGATTGTTCACATTTTTCAACATCTTCGTTCTTTCTGATTCTGGTGCTTCTCTAACATTCTGCATTCTATTTAGGGTTGGTATCTTACCCTTGCCATTGAATCCACCAGCATGTATTTTTTGGTTTAGCCTAAATTGTGTAGAAGATATATTCGATTCACCACTCGTTCTTTGGTTTGTGTTCGCATTGGCTAAAGGCATGTTTCTAGTTAACTCTTGTATATATTCATGTTCAAGAGTCTTTTGATATTTCTCTTTTAAATTAGTAGCTGCGTTGTACTCTGGTAAGTTCCTATCTAGGTAAATGTCTTCATGAATATAAGAAACCTTCTCATCACCTTTATTATTACTAAATGCGTTATATACTGGGATGTTTCTTTCTAGATCAACATCGTCGTGAATATAATCATTTTTTGTGTAGCTGCCAGTCTTTTGAGTGCCACAATTAATGTTAAGAAGATCTTTATCCTTGATATCTATCAATCCAGCAAGATCATCGATAGACATAAATTGAATATTATCAGACCCTTTGTTACTGAAATGAGAATAATTATTTATATCTTGAATATATCTATCGGTATCCATATCATTATTGTTTACAAATTTTGTATTATCATTTATATTTGATTGTCCAAAAGCATAGATTGTATTTCTATTTATTTCTTTATTAGGTTCCAACACATTTTGAACTGTACGATCACTACCACTGACCTGTGTATTATAAGGCATGTTAACAATCGGTTTAACAACATATTTAACTTCAAAAGGCTTCTCCAAAGGCCTCGAAATCTTGTATACACCAGTTGGTTTAACACTTGTTGTTATAATATCTTTTTTAACTTCTTTGACATCATCTGGACTATCACAATTTTTCATTTTCTTTGAAAAATCAGCAAACCCAGGCTGTGTAAAAGCAGTTGTCCACACTCTCGGCATTCTTGATAATGGTATTAACTGAGCAGCTGGAACAACAGGAGGACGGAACGAATCGCCGATTCTGTAAGGTAGGAATGCCTGTCGCTGTCCAAAGTTAAGACTTGTTTCTGACTGTGCGCCTCCGTATGGTAGATTCTTGTACTGTCCTCCATTAGTACCTTCGTTACTATACGATACTGATACCATTGGATTAACACCTCTGGCGTATTGTAAGATGCCTTCACAAACCCTATTGGAGCTATCATCTATCATTTGTGTAATATCAGAAGTTTGCCCGACTCTATCGACTCTTCGAGTAGTTATGGATTTAGGAGGATCTTTTAATATGTTCATGTTTGTCGACCAGGAATCAACCGATGGTAAGGTTATTTTTCCTCTATTTGTTATTGCTGAATAACTTATACTCATTTATATTATATTAAATATAAAAAAAAATTTTTTAAGTTTTAAATAAAATTATTATTTTATTTAATAAATGGACAAAAACTTAAAAAGCTTGAAGATATGTGTTGAGAAAATGTCTCCTATTCTTAAAAATATCAAAAAAATCAAAAATCTGAATGATAAAAAATTAAAATCTACTTTAGGTTCTATAAGAGCTGCCTTTTTAAAAACAAAAATATGGCCTCCAAATAAAACTACTCTTAATATATTTTTTATGAACCCTGGTGCTAGTAAGGATATAAGTAGAACACGATATTCTTTAAATTACCTTACGGACGAAAATGGCGCAAAAGTCGAGGTTGACCCTTTACAAGGAATTATTGATTCTCAAAATATGTCGGTGGTTGACGCAATAAAACTTATAATAAATGAAAGATATAACAAATTTTCTGGTATGACATTTAATTTTGTTACTAATATTAAGGATTCTGATATAAGAATATCTTTTGATTCTGGGGATGGTGCTTGGTCTTATATTGGAACTGACTGTGCTAGTCCCGAATATAAAAATCAACCCACTATGAATTTGGGATGGTTCGATGTTGCAACTGTCATACATGAATTCGGACATGCTATAGGACTTATACATGAACATCAGAATCCATTAGGTAAAGATATAGAATGGAATACAAAAGTATTGTATCGATGGGCATCTCAGACTCAGGGATGGGATGATCAAACTACATACACAAATATAGTTGAAAAATATAGTATTGAACAGTTGAATGGTTCTTCATTTGATCCGTATTCTATAATGTTATATTTTTTCCCTGCTCAAGTCACGCTTGATGGTAAAGGAACTCGACAGAATTTACAATTGTCTGAAGTAGATGTTCAATATATTAGTAAAATATATCCAAATGGGAAAATGTCACCTCAAGAATTTTATCAATTTGCATACAAAAAGAATATTGGAGAACCTATAAAAGTATCTGAAAACGATTCGCCTTCGTCTTCTCCGCCGGTAACTTTGAATTTACAATTAATTATTCCTATATCAATTGCGGCTGTTATATTACTTTTTGCAATAATTTTTTTTGCTATGAGAAGGTGAGTTTTTGAAAATATTTAAAAACCGAATGCCATTCTCCCGCGCATTCACGTAAAGAAAAAATATCTGGGTACATAAAATAAAGTTGTAAGACGAGATGTTGATCATCATCAGCGATGCATAATATTTTTTGAAACACATCCAACCCTTTATGATATAATCTTTGATATCGTAGTATCACATCTTTCCGCCCTATGAAGAAGAATCCTCCTATTTTTTCGGGCGCGGTTTTCAAATTCAAATCAATATCCGATTCTAAAGCACTATTTATAGGATTGATTAAGGTGTAATTTATTTTATTTTTATCAAAATGTTCGATATCTAACAATCGAGATGGGATATTTTTTTCGAGTTTGAAGAATCCAAAATCAACCCATGCATAATAATCGTTTTTTGATAAACCTAACTCGATTACTTTTGCTATAAGATCTATCTTACAATGATTTATAAGAGTGTATTTTGCGAAATTATGTTCTGGATAACCACTTCTGATTCCTAATGATTGTTTAAAATATTGGTTATCCATAATAGATTGCTCGATGTCTAAAGTTTTCCACATATGTAAAGTCTCCAGAAAAGACTCGTTTATACTTATTATTTTTATATTTGTTTCATCTTTATTCACAAGGTTGTTCAAAATATCAAAATATCTTTCATCTATGAATACAATCATTTCATCATGTTCGCAAATTTTTTTGTCGAATAAAGGTATAAATGGTTTAAAATTTTCTAAATATTGTTCGAATGTTCTACTGAAACTATTCCAATCTTTTCGACCTATATCAAAGTATAATGTAGTATAGCACGTACTCATTTATAATTATTGTATTTTTTTTTAAATTTATTATTATATAATATAATAATAAATGATATCTTCTCAAGTTATGTTTAGTAATATTAATAATGTCAGACAACAGATTAGCCGGAAAAAAGGTAGCAATCCTTATTATGCTACATTGAATCTTGGCGACGAGGTCATAACCGATTATGATATATGGCCATATACTAGATGGTACCGTGGTATCCCGGAGGCATCATTCCCTATTGTTGCCGATAGGGAAGCAGGTTGGAGAAATCCCGCTAAAGGACAGTACATTAAACCTTCAAATGCTCATTCTAAAAAACCCGCACATTGTTTTCAGGCAGCTTGTAGTGTTGTTTATCCTTGTAGTTTGAAATTATTAGAACAGGATGTTGAATCTGGATCTGCTTCATCATCGGCTTATGATGATACAATTGATATATTAGTTCAGAAAAATGGGGTGAATGCTAATCATTAAAATTATAATTTGTTATTATCTTTAAATCTTATCAATTCGCTATTGATAAGTGCTACTTTTTTAGCAGCCCTCGCATCTTGTTTTATTATTTCTGAAATGTTTTCAATAAATGTTTCTATATTCTCAAAATTTCGACTTTCACATTTAAAACATATATTATGACATGGTTGATTATCAAATAAGCAATAGTCGCATGTTCTATCCTCGTATTCGTCTTCGTAGTCCTCCTCGTCGTCGTCCTCCTCGTCGTCGTCCTCCTCTTCGTCTTCCTCCTCGTCGTCTTCTTCTTCGTAGTCCTCCTCCACAATTTCTCTATCTTTTGGCTCACATGCTTTAAAAAATTTAAAGATAACAATAAATCCTATGTATATTATCAATGAGTTATATAACGGTGATAACTCTTTGAAATCATATTCGTAGTAAACTGGACAAGTAATGCTTTCGTTTCTCATAATACTGAATATCAATACAGGTGAAAGAACTAAAAATCAATTTTTTAATAATACAACCCACACCAGACGCATTTGAGGTTTAATTTTGTTTATCGATTAAATTTTAATTATTATTTAAAAATATAATTAAAATTGATTTTAAAAAATGTTTTTAGATATATAAAAATAAACTATGGATGATTTTTCATTATTTGAAAATGCTTTAACAGAGTATAATAAAACTAATGAGTACGATGGAGACGATGAAATAGCACCAGAAGGCGAATGTAAACATATTAATAGCACAACTGATAATGGTATGCTGTATTGTGTTGATTGTGGCGAAGAATTGAAGAAGACTATTTACCAGGATAAAGAATGGCGTTTCTATGGCCCTTTAGATAATAAAAGAACATCTGACCCCAACAGAGTACAGGCACGTAAGATAGATGATCGCAATATATATAAAGACGTTGAGAATATGGGATTCAATGAAAAAATAGTTTACTTAGCAAATAAAATATATTTAGAGGTGACTAAGGGACAAATTTTTCGTGGTAATTCTAGGAAGGCCATAATATTTGCGTGTATATTCCATAGTCAGAAACTACAAGGTAACCCACAGTCTCATGAGAAACTAATAAAGATATTCGAGTTATCCCGAAAGATTGGACTCAAGGGTCTTAAATATGTAAATATAAATGCATCCAAAGACTCGGTAATTCATACAACCTATATAACACCTATGAACTTGGTGGAAGACATAATGGATAAATTTTCTGGGACGGCTGAACAAAAAGCAGAGGTGTTCGACATTTATGAGAAGATTAAAAATAAATCTTCAAAAATAAACAGAAGTAGACCACAGAGTACTGCGAGTGGTATAGTTTATTTTTGGATATGCAAGAAAAATATTAACATATCTTTAAAAGAATTTGCAAAGAAAGTAGAGCTAAGCGAACTTACAATAAGCAAAATAGTTAAAGAGATTTGCAGAATACTAAATGTTACTTTTTAAATTTTTTTTAAATTTAAAAAATATTTATAATATTGAGCAGTTGTCAGGGAAGGTACGTTCTTTATTATACTTACCCATATTCTGAAAATTAATAATTTCTATACAGTTAGAACACAAAAAATTGTATATTTTATAGAAATATTCAAGATCTTTTTTTGATGAGGTCTGTATTAATTTTTTTTCTATTGACCATAAATAATGTGGTAATTCATTTTCTTCGCAACCACCATGTACATATACGTGTTCTGTAAAATAAGCAAAACCATCTGCAATTAAAATAGCATCGCTCAAAGAAATTTTTTTCATATTTGTAAAAACTATTATTAATATTTGAACATCAAGTATAAGAACAAATTTATTTTTGTCTGACATTATATAATTATAAAGCTCTTTATTTCTCTTTGTCTTTGATTTTTCTAATTCAACAAGTTGTTTTGGTTTTGATTTTTTAAATTTTTCTTTTCCAAAAAGTTCTGGATCTAAAAAATCTTTAATAGTATATTTTTTTGAAAGCACTAACTCATCCATTTTATTTAAAGAATTTTTTTAAATTTAAAACATAATCTTTCTTTAAATAAAATGTCAGTTCAGAGATATGATGTGCAGACGAGTGATTACTCGGTTGTATATTATGGTTCTACCATTGTCAACAGAATAAAAAGTATTTTTACCTATACCACCGGTGGTACTTATGAGGCAAATGAAATTGTATTGAATGTATTTCTTGGAAATATAGATTCAGTTTATGATCCTGAAGCCCTAAAGAAAAAAAATATTAAAAATATTGTTTCTGTTATAAATGGATTTGAAGCCCCATATCCTTCTGATTTTAATTATCTAGTGCTCGATTCACTAGATACTATAAATACTGAATTACAAGATAAATTTGAGTTAACCTATAATTTTATTGAGGAAGCATTAGACCGAAACGAAAAAGTTTTAATACATTGCATGTACGGGAGATCCAGAAGCGCGACCATTATGATCGCTTATCTGATAAGAAAGTTTGGATATAACGTACAAGACTCTTTGAATTATGTAAAGATGTGCAGAGAGGACATCGAACCAAACGAATACTTTGTAAAGCAGTTGGAAAACTATTATAATAAACTATATAAACACTACCTTATAAATTAATTTTATAATTATTAAAAATTACAAAATTAATCACTACTATATACCGACTCATTATCAGTATCTACATCATAATCCATATCTGAATTGAGATCCTCATCATCAATAAAATTTTCAATCGTGCCAAAACTTAACCTATCATACGTCTTGCACATCTTTGTTTCATTTCCATCCTTCTTTGAAAACTCTAAATCAATCTTTTGAAGGACACCGTCGAATTTTCTGTGATATGAATAATGATTGAGATCGACCTTGCACATCTCAATTGCTGTTTGTGCTGAAACAGGATGCTCTAAATCAAGATCAAATGTGCTTAACTCATCTAATATAACCCAATCAACCTGTTCTAATTGCTTGTTTAGATGCTTCAAATTTTCTTCATTTCCATTAAGACGAATAAAATAGTACCAAGACTCGCATTCTTCTCCATTCGTTTCCATAAGAATAACATATTTTCCATCCTTCTTGCGACTTGGAGGGGGCTTAGGAGGCGCAGTATTTTCAACTTTAATATCTTTTTTCTTCGATGCCATTTTTATTTTATTTTTCATTTTTTTAGATTTATATTTCGGTATAATATTTCACTCGAAGGTTCATAAGAGTCTTTGCATATAGCAAATTGTATTTTTTATCAACCTTAGAATGAAATACCAATGGTCTTAAACCTGTACATAATAGATTTTCTTTTAATTCAGGATGCTGTTCAAACAGGTCAATAAAAAGTTGCTTAAGTATTTGTCCATTTTTATTATCACAGTCCGTTTTCATGCTTCTAAACGCATCTTCTATATTAGAAAAGAGTCGCACATCATCATTATGAATCGTCATAAAACTATATTTGAGATAGTCAAAAAATCCATATTTACTATTTTTATAGTGGGTTATATTTAAGTAGTCGAAAAAATTATATATAAACCTCTTTTGAGTATAAGTTTGTGGTGCGCCTATCTTGCGCCATTTATCCCTCATTATATTTCTCTTACTGTGACAATAAGAAGTGTATTCTAGAGACTCTTTTGGAGACAGAGAAAATAAATAACAAATTAAGCCTGCAACCAGGGTACCAGATCGGCCGTGCCCCCCCCTGCAGTTTATATACATTTTCTCAGTCTTACCTGTTCCCAGGTTGATTTTTAGATCTTTGATCTTTTGACCTGTATCTAGTATGAATTTTGCGAAACTCTTCCAATCAGTTGGAATGTACCTGTCTTTAATCTCGTACCGTATGTACGTCTTGGTTGTAGTATAAGGAATAACTTTACCCTGTTCTTCCTCTTCTTTGTTGGTTAAATCTATAAAATATATAACGCCTTCGTTTTCTAGCTCATTCACAGCTTCCTGTGTGGGATAAGAACCAAATAACGCCTTATTTTTTATAAAAAAAGATGCTCTATCCATTTTAATTTATATCCCGAATTTTTAAATTATATATCAATTTTTTATTTTTAATCTCCTATAATAAAAAATGGTACGCCCTAGTTTCATTGCATGTTCCATTTCCGGTACAATCATACTTATCGCAACCTTGATCGCAATTGCAAATATATCTTCACTTTCAAAAGATAGTTTTAAACTTATCAGCATTCTTTTATTGATAGGTATCGGTTTTGGAATTCACGCTAACAACCACTACTACGAAGAAATATATTTCAACTTCAATCCCCTTGTTGGAAAATGGACACCAAATGATGAACCAACTAAAAATATTTAATTTTTTAGACTTACAAGTAGTTTAAAAAATTATGATAATCTTTCAGTATTTGAATAAGTTGCAAATTTACTTAATTTTGCTATTTGCGGAACAATAATATAAGATCTTGTAAAAACAGTTGGTAAAGTAATATCAATCGGGTTTCTTATTGGGAACAAACTGTTTATTTTATCCTGTGTAATATTTTTTCCATTTATTACATATGCTTGTGTACCGTATACTAAACTGATATTTTCATATTCATATGTTTCCTTATAATTATAACTTAAAAATAATAATTCAAAATCTTTTGGCGCTTTGTATAACACTTCATTAACGTTTTTATAAAAATCTTCAGTAATATCAATATCATCTTCCAACACAATCAATAAATCTTTACTATCCATTGCTTTCTGTAACATATGAACATGACTTAAATAACAACCTATTGCTCCTTTTTTTATTTTAGAATCTTTTAAAATTTTCCCTTCTTTTTCAAGCTGTATTAAGTCTAATTTAAATCCATCAACTGCGTAAATATGATCAACATTTATTTTTGATAATACATAATCACGCCTTTCTTTATATTTATCAAGCGATACCAAAGCAGTTTTAAAACGCTCAGAGGAAAATGCATAAATATAAATAAGTATAAAAATAAAAATAACTATAACAACAGTTAATAAAATTAACATTTATTATATAAAATATTTAAAATTGTTTAATAATAATTTTTTGCCCATGGCATATGCTTTTCAAGTTCTTTTCGTACATTTTTTGTAACCTCTCTCTCATAAGCCTTGGCTAATTTCTTATCGTTGATTATAATTATTTTATCATTCTTTGTATAGATCGGTACATCCATATTCATTAAATCTTTTACTGTTAATTTTTTTTTCGGACTCCTTGGCATTTTTATTTAAAGAAAGAAAAAAATTGATTTTTTTTTGGTATTTCCAGAATATATTCGGAGTGCATGTAGATGTCGTTTGATCGCGAATAACGTATCTTTGTGTAGTGGTTCAAATAATTTATTTTATTTAGTTCTGTGCACGGTCTTACTCCGAGACTTGAAAAAATGGTTATAAAATTATCTCCATGCCGCCCGCAAGTCATCCCACTCGTGATTTGCTGTTCCAAAGAGTGGTGCCGCTTGTATTCGACATCAGCTACAATGCAAGTCAAGAAATAATACTACTATCGCTGGTTATTGTTTTTATATTATACTACGACATCAGTATACGAGACAATAGTACACCTAAATTTTAGAAGTCGTTAGTTTACGTATTTGCGGCATGTATCGTAGACGAATTCAAAAAAAATACCGTAGATGGATAAAACCATCTTGAAAAAAATACTAAATACAATGTATTTAGTATTTATATCCACTTTAAAAATTATTTTCTACTCTTCTTTCGTCTTGATTTCTTAACTTTGCTCTTCTTTCGTCTTGATTTCTTAACTTTGCTCTTCTTTCGTCTTGATTTCTTAGACTTGAACTTTAATCTTTGTCTTTTAGGGCGTCTTTCTTCTTTAGCTTGGCGTTCTCTCTCCGGAAAATCAAAATCTTTATAAAGCCTTTTAACAGGTACATATCTTACATCTTCTTTTTTAACTTTAAGAAATTCTGATAGGTCTTTTTTGAATTTTTCAAGAGTTTCATCGCTAGGTCTAAAATGGTGGTTTAGCCAATCTTCTAATTCTTCTAATTCTTTATCAGTCGGTTCATAACCTTCTTTTTCAAGAGCATCAAGTATTTCTTTCTTTTTTATTTAAAGAAATTATATTTTTTCTTTCTTTTTTATTTTTCTAACTATCTTTGCACGCACGCATACATTTCTAATTTTATTTATAAAGTAATCTGCCCATAAGCATGATTTTGAATGTTTCATTTCAACTTCCATACCATCTTGAATATTACTTTTTTTAAAATTTTCAAAATCTAAACTGCATTGAGTACAAACAGGTATAAAAGAGTCAATGTAGGGGTTGAACCATTGATCATATGGCGCGTATTCATTATATTTTGCAATAAGATAATTTTTTTGTTCTGATGTGTTCATTTTATATTTAAAAATACATTTTTAAATATAGTTTTAATTTAGGTTTAAAAATAAATATTTAATGAATCAAATGAAAGAATTATTCTATGATGATTTATTATTCGGATATAAAATTGGTTTAGAATGCAATTATTATTTCCCTTCCCATCATCAAAGGTATGAACAACAATGGAAACATTTAAATAAGGGACTAGATGTGTCTAATATAAAACCAAATTGTATTATATACGCAGATTTAACATGGATATACGTTTTTGCTTTCTTTAGTAAACTTAATGTCCCATTTATTCTCGTTACATCAGAAAGTGATGTTAGCGTACCTTATATAAATACTAATGAACCCAATAATTTGTGCCTACCGATATTAGATAACCCTAATCTAATTCATTGGTTTTCGGTAAATGTAGATTTTGATCACCCGAAACTTTCTTGTATACCTATTGGTTTACCTAAACATATTCCTATGTTAATAGATAATAGTTTTATGGGTTGGTCTGTTGTTACAAATACAAATAGTCTTGAATATTATACTTACAGTTTTAAAAAATTGTTACCTTTCAATTCAGTCTCCGATAATATTTTAAATAATAATAAAGAGTTATTATATTGTAAAATGACAGTTATAAATTCTGAACTATGCAACCATCCCTTTCAAAATATAAGACAAAATGCTATTGATATATTAAAAAAATATGACGAATTTTCAAAATGTATGGAGGAATCATCAAATTTATTACAATGGCCAGACTATATTAAAGACTTATTAAAATATAAATTCTGTTTATCTTTATTTGGTAAAGGTTATGATTGTTATAGAACTTGGGAAGCTCTTTGTTGCGGTGTTATTCCGGTTGTAGTCTCTTCACCTTTAGATGTTTTATATGAAGGGCTACCTGTTGTCATAGTAACAAATTTAGAGGACATCACACCTGCCTTTTTAGAAAAACAATATGAACTGATTTGCGAGAATATCGATACCTATAAATGGGAAAGATTATCATCAAGTTACTGGATAAACATAATTAAAGATAAATTAAAACCTTACCAGGTGCCATTTGAAGGGCAAAAATATAGAACAAGTGAAAATTGGTTAAATTATGTAGAACTAAAAGATGACCCTATACGCTATTTAGAAATTGGAACTTTTTACGGTGCAAATTTATTATCGGTGGGTGATACATATGGAAAGCATGACGAGTCTGAATTATACTGTATTGATCCTTGGATAGATTACGATGAATACCCAGAATATAAATCAGAACAGCCAAAAATATATGAAACATTTCAAAGAAATGTAAATAATTCAGTACATAAAAATAAAATAAAAGTACATAGAGGATTTTCTAACGATGTCATTCCTACTTTTAGTGATAATTTCTTTGATATAATATATATAGATGGAAATCATGAACCAGAATATGTCTTGGAAGATGCAGTTTTATCTTTTAGAAAACTGAAAAAAGGGGGGTATTTGATTTTTGATGATTACGGATGGGGTGGTCCAGATTTAACACAAAGAGGAATTGATGGGTTTATGTCCGGGTATCACAAAAAAATAAAAGTACTAGGGCAACATAATACTCAAATGTTTGTTAAAAAATTATAAACACAAATATTTTTTTAAAACATTACGTGTTTAGAAGATATTTATTTTAATAATTTTTTGGTTCCGATATATAAATATACTGGATCGCAATGGCACATTTTAAATACCTAATTTATTTAGGTCAAATTTCATACCAACTAAAATTTGAAAAAAAAATTGATTTTTTTCTGAAGTTATTATATATGAATTCGGGTAGTAGAAGAAGAGACGCTCCCATGTGGTGTAGTGGTAATCATATCAGCTTTTCACGCTGAGGACCTGGGTTCAATTCCCGGCATGGGAAAAAAAGCTTAATTATAAGCCGTAATCAAAATGATTATGGCTTACGTAGCTCAGTGGTAGAGCGCACGGCTTTTAACCGTGTGGTCGTGGGTTCAATCCCCACCGTAGGCTTAAAGCTTAATTATAAGCCATAATCAGTTTGATTATGGCTTGCGTAGCTCAGTGGTAGAGCACACGGCTGTTAACCGTGTGGTCGTAGGATCGATCCCTACCGTAAGCGAAAAAGTTCATTTTATGAGCCGTAATCAAAATGATTACGGCTCTCGTGGCGAAATTGGTATCGCGTCGGTCTTATGAGCCGAAGATTCCCGGTTCAAGCCCGGGCGGGAGCAGATATATATTTTTAAAACATTAACGTGTTTTAAAAATCTTATTACATGTATTTCTTTACCGGTAGGTGAAAATCTTTTAGATGTATAATTAAATTTTAAAATTGAATTTTTAAAAATCATCCTAAATTATAATTAGGATGGAATCTTTTAATATTGGCGATTACATTGAATATACATACTACTCGACTAGTATTTACTGCGGATGTATTATTTCTAGAAAAAACAATTCCTTTGATGTGATAAAGCAATCTGGTGGTCAAATATGGTGTTTGGTTACGCCTATTAGAAAAATAACAGAGGAACAGTTTTTATCCAAATTCTACATATATGAAGAGCATCAAAGCGCTCTTTTGCAAAAATTGGGAGACCTTCCAGAGCATCTACAAACTATAATAAAAAACGCAGTCGAAAAGAAAAAACTCGCGGTTATCGACGCAATGGAACTGTATTGTACAACGAATAAAAACAATTACCCAACAACATCTCAAATAAAAATAGATAATGAAGTGTGGGCTATTAAATGGTACATTTTGAATGTTTTGCGAAATTACGAGCCCTATAAAATCAAACAAACGCTGAATTTTTGTTATGGTGCTTCGGATCTAGTACAAAAGTTTATGACAGACAATATCAATTTTATGGTTAACATGCAGTTTCAATCGCCACATTTGTCGGATACAATGCTTGTGCTGATACAAGAAAAATGGTTGGAGTTCTTGTACAAACAAGAATTAATAAGTGAAGGTGAATATTCGAGTAGACAATTTCCGATCGTTATTAAAAAACTAGAAGCGTTATTGGTTCTAAAACAGCCTGTAGTCGATGATATTAAATTGGAAATATATTTTTTTAAAGATAAACGTAATTATAAGATGGATATAACTTTATTAAACCTAATTAATACTAAATTCGCATTCGGGAACTCATATAACAAATATTTATCAAATAAGAAATCAGACTGTTCCAACAGCATAAATGTCAACTTGGATTGGGAAATGACATCACATGATTGTTGTAAGATAGAAAAATGGGGGAAAATACCAGGTGAGATTTCGAAGATAGATTGCCCAAGATTTATAAAAAAAATAGATGATTGTTCATCTTTTTACTTGAACAGTCAAAAGAATATATTGATTCAAAAATGTAAATACTCAAATGACCGGATCGAAATAAAACATTTTAATCTATATTGCGTCAAGACTGAGAAATTGTTGGGATCTTTTGAATTTAACACAGACGAAGAAGATTTATGTTTTTTAGATTTAGAAGATATTTGTCACGCTTCCTAATAGCCTCGTGAATCTGGTTTACTAGATCTTTATGACACCCGCTGCAATAACAATTACGGCAATAACCACACATTATATGGTTTTGAGAGTGGTATTCACGGTATTTTTTACAAGAAGCACAATTGACATAGATATGGTCTTGGGAAATATTTGTTTCTTGATATTTTAATAATTTTTTGGTTCCGGTACATAAATATAGTTGTTCACAGGTACACATTTATAATTTATAAAATTTATTTTTAAATGCAAATACATTTAAAAAAGAATTGTTTTCAATTTAAAGATCAGATCCCTTAATTTAAAAATGTCATCGGATACTATATTATACTCTACTATTTTAAGCGGAATAAGTGCTGGATGTGCTATTGTATCCGCGTACTGTAATTACAAAGTGTATGAGACTATATCAGTAGAGAAGAAGAAACCGATTGCTCTCGAAGTTGGTTCGTATTTAGATAAACCTTCTCCTTCGCGTCATTACCGATGGTAGATAAAGTTTAAAATTGAATTTATAAATATATTATTAATATATTTATAAAATGCCTTGTCCTTGTCAAAGTAATTCAGTATTTCATGAAACGAAGAATGGATTTTTATGTTTTGCTTGCACAGCTTGTAAAAGAGTTGTACCTCAGCAAAATTTAAAAAATATAATGAAATGTAGTTGCGGGGAGTTAGATTACGAAAAATGGAAATTTGATTTTGATAAAGAATATATTGTATGTGGAGACTGTAATCAAGTTTTAATTTTATAACTTATTTAGATAAAAATGCTTATAATGATTAATTGGAGTAAACGTGCTAATCTCTAATCCCCCGTACATGTAGCCAGAATCTTCATTTTCTATTTTTAATACTTGCATATAAGCTGGAAGCATGTTTAAACGTTTTAAAACTTTGTTATATTCTTCTTTATAAGTAGGGTCAAACTCAAATATGAGTTGAATAATTTCTCTTGGTAAATGGAACATTTTATAACTATATACAAGTTATAAAATAAATAATTCAATTTCTTTTTTCTACCATATATTTGAGACGATACTATTTATAATCTTCACCTTTCTAGCATCTTTGCATTCTTCATAATCATTATAACATTTCATCAAATCTTGATAATATTTTTTACAGTGTGGTGGCATGTTTTTAGATGATTCATATTTTAAAAAACAATATTGAATATTGAGAACAAGGTGATTCCATTGGCAATCTTTTTTGCATTCAAGCTGCTCCATTTTATATAAACTATCATTTTTTTAAATTGTATCTTGTTGAAAAATACTTAATTGGAGGGTAGTCATGTGGCATCGGATAATGGGGAAAATTAAATACATATAAATATGTTTCACCTTCTAATGCAGGCAAATACTTATAATAAGCTGGAAGATTGTTTAAAATCCGTAAAACTTTGTTATATTCTTGTCTGTAAGTAGGGTCGAACTCAAATATTAGTTGAATAATCTCTCTCGGTAAATGGAACATTTTGTAAACTATGATAAATTTTCTAAAGACAATTTCAATTTTAATTTAATACGATGCATGTACTTTAAATCCTTAAGGATGCTATTATATTTAACTCTGGATGCCGCGTAAATAGAAATCATTTTCCTGTTTCTTAAAATTTTAAAATAATACTCATTTGGTAGGTCAAGAGAAGTAACATATGTTACTCTTGATGAACCAAGAAAATATGTATGAAACCAATATATATCATCTGGAAAAATATGCGTATTTATATATTCATTGTAAGGAGGAAGATCATCTAATATTTTCAGACTCTTGCTATATTCTTCTCTGTAAGTAGGATCAAACTCAAATATGAGTTGTATAATCTCTCTTGGTAGATGAAACATTTTATAACTATATACAAGTTATAAAAGTTAATTTTAAAATCAATTTCTAAAAAATTCTCCCAATATCGTCTTCAATTTCCTGTTGAACTGATCTTTTCAAATCATCATAAAATGGATACCATAAATATATAATCTCAAATAAAAGTTGAGAATACGCTTCTGATGGTAAACATTCAGAAAGGTCGCTTTCAGTGAAATAATTAACCTCATGTAACTTAGAAACTTCGGTTACATAGTTAGTTATTGTTTGGTTTGTCTCCTCGAATAGCAAATTCCAATTGATCACTTTTTCATAAAGTAACTTCTTTTGAATGCTGTATAACTTTAATTTTTCTAAACAGGATGTGTACTCTAATTCTTTGACAGACCAATATAATTCTTCAATAGCTTTTAACTTTGGTTCTGGGCATGTATATGGATACTGATAGCCTTCTTCAAGTAGCAATCTGAAAAATATATATTGATAAGGTAAAAACGATTTTTGACCTCCGTACTTATCTGTAAATCGATCAGAAAAATCGTCGAATTTTGTAAAAATGCGTTCTTTTACATCTTCAGGTAGGCTCATTTGTGTAATAATACTATCACTATTCAATCTGTCTCTAAAAATTCTTTTTCGAGAAAAGAAATTAGTATGCAACTCGGTCGCCTCTCTGTACTCTTTAACGGAATCAAGATCACTGTCTTCGTCTTCTCCGCTACTATCCAAAGCTTGAATTCTATTTACAGTATATGTTTCAAGTGACTCGACTTCATCCATTACGAGAACTGGTTTGAGTCTGTGTGTTTCTACTAAATACTCGCGTCGATATATTCCAATATCAACACTGTCACCGCGCTCTTCGACTACCACTTTAATATTATCTTCATAAAATAAGTATGGAAGATATGTAAAATTTGAACCATACACTGTGCGAAATCTCTTATCAACAGTATAAATAGCACCTTCTAAAAATGAAAGTAAAAATTTTACACCATCAAGTTCGATTTTTAATTCATCCGGAACTGAAGTATCGTATGCATTATTTTTTAAATATTTATAAATTACAGTGTCTATATCTGTTTTGATTTTTGTAAAGATTTGTTGAGCATATTCATCGTCCGAATTACTCAAAGTATTATAGAAATCATCTATAAATTCTTGATCTGGTTGGAATCTTAAATGAGACACCATATGAACAGGATCCCATCCTAAAACATCGTTAAAAATATTCTCTTTTCCGGGAAATAACATATTCAATACACGCACGGTTTCGGTTTCTTCAAAGTTGGACATAGTTTAAATATTATGTTAAATATTTAAAATTAAAATTCAATTTTTTTACTAATCATCATATAATTCCTCCAGGTACTCATCTAGTCTATCTTCTTTGACAGCTAAGGCTCGTTTGTACCTAAATTTCAAATCAATTATTAAACTTTTATCCTCGTATTCATAATACTCAAGCTCCCGGAATCTCTCCGTAGCTCTTTCTATTTGGTAGTAGTGGCTACATCTTCCATTTTCTTTAAATTGACATTCATAACAGATGAAATCTTTAGTACATTTATACTCTCCATTGCATACATCCAAATGCTTTTGTAATTTTTCAGAGCATCGTTCACCGCACAAGTTTTTTTGTTCTCTTATCAAGTCGGAAAGTTCTGCATAAAGAGGAAAAACGTCTTTTTGATAGTCTCTCAGAGACTTTGTTTTATTTTCTATTTCAATGATATAATATAGCGGATGGGGATCCCTGCATAAGGATGTCCATTTTCCATCTTTCAATTTGTTGTACGGGGCTACATCTTCGAAGTCTTCGTAGTCTGTGGGATCTTTTGGAATCTCGAGGGCTTTAAATCGGTTAATTCTTATCATTCTAAACTTAATATTAAGAAGAAAACTTTTTAAAAAATCAATTTTTTCGATCTGCAGATAATCTTTATATACGTGCAACTCTTTGATAACACGCGTCAAAAAAAAATTGAATTTATAAAACAGTTATTTATAAATTTTTCAAACACAATGTCATTTGAAGAAATCAGAAATTATATTAACGATGCAAGAACTTTTTATCTTGCCAGCCCAAGCCTCAAGGATGTCGCACCTGAAGATATTGAAGATCGTCTTCGTTTATTGATTACTCAAGATATCAAGGACTCTTTCACAATTGGAACGGGTTATGCCAAGATGTTCTATAATCATGTTTTACATCCAAAAAACGTATATTTTGTCAAGAAAAAGGTCTTAGTTAATTCTGATAAGTGCCAAATTTACAAAGACGCACATTCAGGCAACCTACTTGATAGTAGGTATAGTCATCGCAAGTTAAAGGAATGTTACCCGTCCGAGAAAGATTGTATGGAGTGTTGGAAATATTGGTCGGGTTGTTGTTCAACTGGAACTAATTCCATGTACGGAGAATGCTATGACAGTAGTTGTATGGGATATATGGAAAAGAAAATACCTGAACTCGTAGAGGGTATGAATGATGAGAATAAGATAGAAATTCTTCTTACAGTAAGAAGACTTAGACTTACAGACGAACAAGCAAGAGATTTCGAGTTAGAAGATGGTGAACAATTAATAAGAGAATAATTTTTAAAATATAATAAAAAATCTTTCCACTATTTATCAATTTTATATTCTTCATCGTGCATTTTATAACTTTTGTATAAATTATAAAATGTAATTTATCTATCTCTGACACCATTTAACCAGCCATTATTATAAGAATTCATATTACCTGTACCCGCGCAATAACCCATGCTTCCAACTACAGATCCGAATTCTCCAGATCTGAAGCTATTCATACCGCTGGTTGTAGAACTACCATTCATGTACCCTTGAGAATAGCATAGCCCAGAAGAACTATTTCCATAATTATTATTTCCAACTGAACTATAAATAGTTTTACCAGAGTTTACAAAATCAATTTTTTCAGAGAGTGACATACCGAACATTTTTATTATTATTTTTTAAACTTTAAATCATTTTATCTCTGCTTATCCATAAATTTTTCATCAAATTTCCGACGCTGATAAGTTGGCTTATCGACGCCTTCTCCCCCTAAACAATCTTTGTTATACCATTTAATATTCGCACATTGATATCCACAACCTGAGCAAACTATTCCACTTGAGAGAGGAGTTGTTCTCATATTGTGACAACAATCATTCGGTCTACAATCTTGACTACCACAATAACTACAAGGCATCTTCTAAAATTTATTTATAAACACAAAATAAAAATCAATTTTTTTTTTATTTGAGCTTTGACATTTCTGTTATTAGTTCATTTATTACTTTTGTAGTTCTTTCAATACTAAACTTTTCGATTAAGTCCAATAATTCAGCGAGTATTTCTTGAATATCAGTTTTTGTATTGTTATCTTTATTACAGTAAATGAACCACAGGCTCAAGGCATCGCAATTACCAGGTCCTTCCACTGTATTTATATTGGTATGCATGTATTCAAACGCCTTACAATTTAATTTTTCAGCAAGTCCTTCAATTATTCCTCGAATATTATTATCTACTTTCCCAGATCCTAACTTACCATTGGGATCAAATAAGCCAACTGTATACTGCCCGTGATTTTTTGTCACAGCTACCGCCATTGCATGTTTACTAGCTTCATTTCCACTATAATTAATATTTAAAAGTATAAAAAATGGGAACTTGTCAGACACTATAATTTTGTCATACATGCCATTTACATACCCCGCGATGTTTCTAGCCCCTGAACCGTATTTTATATACGGCGACAAATATATATTAACCTTCTCCCGCTTGATTAATTCTCTTGAAATAAAATTTGCACTAATTGTATCTGATATCGGCTTCATTCTTTATATATTACAAAATATTTTTAAAATAATTTTCAATTTTATCATTTATAATCATGGATATCACATACTCTTTAATAGTTGAAGTTAGGATCTTGTTCAATTACCGGTAGAATCTACAAATGCATTAATAAGATCAGTCATTTTGTTATCATTTACAATAACCCTACGTCCAGAATATTCAATAACAACATTTTCAACTGATATTTGAGGTAGTCCTGGCGTATATATGCTTACACCTCCTCCGCCATAAAAAATCTGATATTTTATATCGCCTATAAAAAATGTATCACTCCCAACGCCAACGTCATAAAATGAATCGCCAAATTTTTGGTGTAACATTTTTTTGATTCCTTCAATAAGTTCCGTCTTATTTTCATATTCAGCACCATTGTCAATAATTTTACGACGTGACACCCTCTTGCGTGACTTCTTTACCGACTTGACAACCCTCTTGCGGGATTTCTTT
>Ga0187844_10000239_pt1 | contig 41808 bp, 38 predicted proteins | sample SpaLakP09_SKY_50_FD_134517 | JGI IMG/M metagenome (GOLD analysis project Ga0187844, IMG submission 134517) | Oligotrophic lake water microbial communities from Sparkling Lake, Wisconsin, USA - SP09_SKY_50 | ecosystem: Environmental > Aquatic > Freshwater > Lake | place: USA: Sparkling Lake... | reverse complement strand
CGCGATAGAAGATGCGCACGCAGTGGCCGAAAACGATGGGGTGCGAGACCTTCATCATCGTCGCCTTGACGTGCAGCGAGAACATCACGCCGGTCTTGTGCGCATCCTCGATTTCGCGCTCGTAGAAGTCCAGCAGGGCCTTCTTGCTCATGTACATGCTGTCAATGACCTCGCGGTCCAGCAGCGCGACCTTGGGCTTCAAGACGATGGTCTTGCCGCTCTTGGTGATCAGCTCCATCTTGACGTTGCGCGCGCGGTCCAGCGTCATCGACTTTTCGCCGTGATAGAAATCGCCGTTGTGCATGTGAGAGACGTGCGAGCGCGAGGCCTGGCTCCAGTCGGCCATGCTGTGCGGGTTCTTGCGCGCATATTCCTTGACGGCTCTGGGCGCGCGGCGGTCCGAGTTGCCCTCGCGCAGCACCGGGTTCACCGCGCTGCCGGTGCATCTGCCGTAGCGCGCGCGAAGCTCCTTCTCTTCGTCGGTCTTCGGGCTCTCGGGGTAGTCGGGGATCGCGTAACCCTTGTCCTGCAACTCCTTGATGGCCGACTTCAGCTGTGCCACCGAGGCGCTGATATTGGGCAGCTTGATGATGTTGGCCTCGGGCTTCAAGGTCAGCTTGCCGAGTGCGGCCAAGTCATCTGACACGCGTTGCGCTTCGGTCAGGCATTCCGGGAACTGACCCAGGATGCGGCCGGCCACGGAGATGTCGCGGGTCTCGACATGCACACCCGCGGGCGCCGTGAAGGCGCGAACGATGGGCAGGAACGACGCGGTTGCCAACAGCGGCGCCTCGTCGGTCAGGGTGTAGATGATGGTCGGGTGGGAAGTAGTCATGTTGTGTCCAGATCGGCCCATCCATCAGGCGCAAGGGGTGAAACAATTAGAGCGGCGATTCTAAGTCAGCCGCGCCGGCTGCGCAGCTCAGTCTTATATAAGTCTTGGCGAAGTTCGACCGGCGCCCGGCTGCTCAGAAAGCTCGGGCGCAGAACGCGGCGAACTGCGCCCAAACTCCATGTCCCAGCGCCCAGGCCGAGCTCAGCACCAGGGCCAGACCGGCCAGGCGTATGGCCCAGACCATACCCAGCTCGGCGTCCTTGACGCCCAGCAGGCGCCAGAGCAGGGCCGGGCCGAGCAGCAACCCGAGACTGGAGGTCAGGGCAAAGCCCGACATCACGGCGGCGCCCCAGGCCGGGGTGGAGGCCAGCGCCGCCAGCACCAGGGCCGATTGCAGCAGGCCGCAGGGCCAGGCGATCCAGGCCAGGCCGGCCGCACCACTGCGCAGCGGCGCCGAGCGGGGCGCCCAGCGCACGGTGGCCAGGCCTGCCGTGGCCACGCCGCCCGGAGCCAAATGCTGGCCCAGGCCCATCATCCAGGCGGGCTGACGGCCGCGCCACATCAGGCTCAGGCCGAGCAGCAGCACGGCCATGTGCAGCAGCACCCAGAACGGCCGCAATGCAACGCTGGCCTGGGCCAGCTGCGCCATGGCACCGACGCTGGCGGCTGCCACCGCACCGCCCAGCGCATAGCTGAAAAGCCGCCCGGCATGAAAGGACAGACGCGCCGGACCACGCCCCTGCGTGACGCCCGCGCAGGCAGCCCCGCACATCGCGGCGCAATGCGGTGACCCGGCCAGCCCCATCAACAGGGCGGAGCCAAGCAGACTCAGATGATCCGTGAGAAGCGCTCCCGATTGCGATCGGCCTGCAGGGCGCGATCAAATACCATCGCCACGGCACGCACGAAGTACCAGCCCATGGCCGTGACCTGTATTGCCCCGGGCTCCAGGGTGACCAGGCCCAATTCTGCCAAATCACGGAGTTGCTCGATTTCGGCTGCGAAGTATTGGTCCATCTTCAGCAGATGGGCCAGCTCGATCGATTCGTGCTCAACCCTGCCCTGGCACATCAGCGCCATGATGACGGCGCGGCGCACCAGGTCATCACGACTCAGGGCCAGGCCGCGCACCACCGGCAGCTGGCCCTGGCGCAGCGCGTCGTAGTACTCGGGCAGGGTCTTGGCATTCTGGCTGTAGCTGGGGCCGATGCGGCCGATGGACGACACGCCCAGACCGATCAGATCGCAGTCGGCCTGGGTGCTGTAGCCCTGGAAGTTGCGCTGCAGCCGGCCCTGGCGCTTGGCCACGGCCAGCGAATCGGTGGACAGGGCGAAGTGGTCCATGCCGATATAGCTGTAGCCATGCGACAGAAAGCCGCTGATCGCACCCGACAGCATGGACAGCTTGTCGCTGGCCGGCGGCAGGCTGGCACCGTCGATGCGGCGCTGCGGCTTGAAGCGTTGCGGCAGGTGGGCGTAGCCGTAGAGGGCGATGCGATCGGGCCGCAGTGCTGCGACCTGGTTCACCGTGTGGGCGAAGGACTCCGGCGTCTGCAGCGGCAGGCCGTAGATCAGGTCCACATTCAGCGACTCGAAGCCCAGTGCGCGTGCCTCCAGCATCAGCGACTCGACGCTCTCGTAGCTTTGCTGACGGTGCACGGCCTTCTGCACGGCCGGGTCGAAGTCCTGCACGCCAAAGCTCAGCCGGTTGAAGCCCAGATCACGCAGATGCTTCAAGCGTTCCTTGCTCACCGTGCGCGGATCAACCTCGATCGAGGCCTCGATGCCCGGCAAGAACTTGAAGCAGGCGCGCAGGTCGGACATCAAGCGGCTCAGCTCGGCGTCGCTCAAGAAGGTCGGTGAACCACCACCCAGATGCAGCTGAGAGATTGCCGGCGGGTGCCGCAGCTCGGCCAGGGTCAGGTCCATCTCCTTGCGCAGCGCGTCCAGGTATTCGCTGGCGCGCTCATGGTGCTTGGTGATGACCTTGTTGCAGGCGCAGTAGTAACAGACCGATTCGCAGAACGGGATGTGCACATAGACCGACATCGGCGCCACACCGCCAACCATCGCCCCGGTGGTGCGCTGGGCCAGCACCTGGCGGTACTGCGGCTCGGCGAAGGCCTCGACGAAGCGGTCGGCGGTCGGATACGAGGTGTAGCGCGGGCCGGGCACGTCGAAGCGGCGCAGGGCCTCCTCGGTGATCAGCTCGGGGCCCAACTCAAGGGGCGAGGAAGGGCTATACGCGGTGGGGGTGGGGGGTGTAGCAAGCATGATGGCCACACTCTGCCTACGGGACCGGCCAGCCCCATTGACCTGCATCAAGAAGCGACGGCGGGCTTGGGCCAACAATGAGCAAAGCCTTGAGGAACATCATGTTCAACACCACCCCCGCCCCCCATGCCTCCCGTGAAGCCAGCGACGCTGGCGACGGGCCCTGCGCCGTGCAACGCTTTGCGCGGCAGGTGCCCGCCGGCCTTGGGTCCGTACAGGCCGAACCGTTCAAGGTGGCTTGCTCCAGCTGCAATCTGCGCGAGCTGTGCCTGCCGGTCGGGCTGAACAAGGCCGATCTGGACCAGCTCGACACCCTGGTCGAGACCCGCCGCTCGGTGGCCCGCGGCGAGACCCTGTTCCGCACCGGTGACAGCTTTCAGTCGCTGTATGCCGTGCGCACCGGCTTCTTCAAGACTTGCATTTCGTCCGAGGACGGGCGCGACCAAGTGACCGGCTTCCAGATGGCCGGCGAGTTGCTGGGCCTGGACGGCATCAGCACGGAGCGCCATGCCTGCGATGCGGTGGCGCTGGAAGACTCGCAGGTCTGCGTGATTCCCTATGAGCAACTCGAGGCCTTGTCGCGCGAGTTCGGCGATCTGCAGCGCCAGTTCCACAAGATCATGAGCCGCGAGATCGTGCGCGACCATGGCGTGATGCTGCTCCTGGGCAGCATGCGCGCCGAGGAGCGCCTGGCCGCCTTTTTGCTGAACCTGACCCAGCGCCTGCAGGCCCGGGGCTTCTCGGCCTCAAGCCTGGTGCTGCGCATGACTCGCGAGGAAATCGGCAGCTATCTGGGGCTGAAGCTGGAGACGGTCAGCCGCGCGTTCTCGAAATTCCAGGAGCAAGGCTTGCTGGAAGTGAAGCAGCGCCAGATCAGCATCCTGGATCAAGAGGGACTGCAGAAACTAGTGAACAGCAGCCCGAGCTGATCAGTAGGGCCACTTCTTCAGCGCTGCATTTGGCGACTCCCCTGGGGGCGTTGTCATCAGCAGCGCCGTCAGCGCGCCGGCCAGGCTGATCGCCACCCAGAACACGAAGAAGGCCAGGCTGTAGATCGCCTGGTGCGACAGCTCCATGCTGGCGCCGCCGAACCAGTGCAGATCGGCCGGGTCAACGCAGGCGAACACCAGCATCTCCAGCACGCCGGCCATCAGGAACGACGGCCAGACGATGCTCAGGGCCCAGCGCCCCACACCCGGAACGCAGACTTGCGGCTCGCTCATTGGCCACCCGTGGCGGCGTGGTTGCGGGCCTTCATCGCCGGTGCCAGTGCCGCGCCGGGCACCTTCGCTTCAGCGGCTGTCTGCCCCGCATCGGCCCCTTGGCCTCGATCCTCGATCACCGCATCCGGAAATTTCAGAGCCAGCCCCAGCGTGACGAAGCTGGCGATCACGACGATGGTGGGACCGCCCACCACCAACCACATCGTCGGCTCCTTCCACCAGGGCTGCTTGCTGCCATCGACCATGGACTTCGCGCCTTGTTGTGACATGCTGTACTCCTGACTGTTTGCTTGAGCCCTTGTGCGCGAATCCTTCAGCGGGGCACGACAAAGGTTGATTTTTCCAGCACGGCGGGCGCCGGCTGTGCGGCCTCGCCCATCCGCTCGATCTTGAACTTCATCGGGTGAGCCCCGGGCCCGGCCGCCTTGGCCGCCTCTGGCGGCAGCTGTACCGCCACCGACACCCAGCGCGCCTGCGTCGAGGCCACGGCGACTTCGCCGCCACTGCCCAGCCGCAGCCCAGGCAGACCCTCGACACCGATTCGGTAGCGCTGCTCGGACTCGGTACCGTTCATGATCTGCAAGCGATAGACGTTCTCGATGAAGCCATCGTCCACCAGCCGCGCGAGCGAGGCACGGTCACGCACCACATCGACGCGGAAAGGGCTGCGCAGATTCAGGCTCAGCAGCAGCCCGGCACACAGCGCCAGCAGGATCACGGTATAGATCAGCACCCGCGGGCGCAGCACGCGCTGGAACATCTGCTTGCGCGTCCAGCCGCGGTCGATGCCATGCTGGGTGGCATAGCGGATCAGGCCGCGCGGGTAGTTCATCTTGTCCATCACCTCGTCGCAGACATCGATGCAGGCGGCGCAGCCTATGCACTCGTACTGCAGGCCCTTGCGGATATCGATGCCGGTCGGGCAGACCTGCACGCACAGGGTGCAGTCGATGCAGGAGCCCAGATTCAGCGCCGCCGGATCGGCCTTGCGCGAGCGCGCGCCACGTGGCTCGCCGCGCTGGGCGTCATAGCCGATGATCAGCGTGTCCTTGTCGAACATCGCGCTCTGGAAGCGCGCGTAGGGGCACATGTATTTGCACACCTGCTCGCGCAGGAAGCCGGCGTTGCCATAGGTGGCCAGGCCGTAGAACAGCACCCAGAACCACTCCCAGGGGCCAAAGGCCAGATTCACAGCCTCAGCCGCCAGCTCGCGTATCGGCGTGAAGTAGCCGACCAGGGTGAAGCCGGTCCACAGGCTCAGCGTCAGCCAGGCCAGTTGCTTGCCACCCTTACGTGCGAGCTTCTCGGCCGACCAGGGCGCGGCATCCAGGCGCATGCGCGCGGTACGGTCGCCCTCGAAGTGGCGTTCTATCCAAAGGAAGATCTCCGTGTAGACAGTCTGCGGGCAGGCGAAGCCGCACCACAGCCGCCCCGCCACCGCGGTGAACAGGAACAGCGCGTAGGCGCTGATCAGCAGCAAGGCCGTCAGGTAGATGAAGTCCTGCGGGTACAGCACCATATCGAAGATGTAGAAGCGCCGGGTGCCCAGGTCGAACAGCACCGCCTGGCGCCCGTTCCAGGGCAGCCAGGCCAGGCCATAGAACACCAGCTGCGTGATCCAGACCAGTGCCCAGCGCCAGGCAGCAAACCAGCCATGGACCGAGCGCGGGTAGATCTTCTTTTCCGACACGTACATCGAGACGATCTCGATGGCCGCGGCGCCTCCTGCTCCACCACCCGCGCTGGAGGCAATCACCCGTCCCGCCCCTTTGGAGGGGGCCGGAGCCGGAGCCCCTGGCTTGCTGCTGTCATCCATGGCCCGTGCTTACTTGGCCGCCACGGTGGTGGACTTCGACAGCCCCCAGACATAGCCCGCCAGCACATGGATCTGCTCGGCACTGAGACGGGTGTCGTGGGCGGGCATGACGTTGCTCTTGCCCTGGCCGATCATCGCAATCACCGCGTCCTCGCCCCAGCCATGCAGCCAGACCTTGTCGGTCAGGTTGGGCGCACCCAGCGCCTGATTGCCTTTGCCGTCCATGCCGTGGCAGGCGGCGCACGCTGCGAACTTGGGCCTACCCAGTTGGGCGGCGACCGAGTTGTGCGGGCTGCCCGACAGGCTCAGCACATAGTTGGCCACATTGCGCACGTCGTCCGGACCACCGACCGCGGCGGCCATCACCGGCATCATGCCGTTGCGGCCCTTGGTGATGGTCTCCTCGATGGTCTCGAGCTTGCCGCCCCACAACCAGTCCTGGTCGGTCAGGTTGGGAAAGCCCTTGCTGCCCTTGGCATCCGAGCCGTGGCAGGCCGCACAGTTGTTGGCGAACAGACGCTCGCCGATGGCCATGGCCTGCGGGTCCTGATGCAACTGCTCGGCGCTCATGGCACTGAACTTGGCATAGATCGGGGCCATCGCCGTACGGGCCTGATCCATCTCGGCCTTGTGCTGACCGACACTGGTCCAGCCCAGGCTGCCAGCAACGCTGCCCAGACCCGGGTAGAGGCCCAGGTAGATGCCGGCAAACACCACCGTCAGCACGAACAGCCCCATCCACCAGCGCGGCAAGGGGTTGTTCAGCTCACGCAGGTCTTCATCCCAGACATGGCCGGTGGTGTTGTCACTGGCCATCACCTTGCGGCGGCTGGCGATGATCAGCAAGACCAGGCACAGCAGGAGGCCGAGAATCGTCGATGCCGCCACGAACAGCGACCAACCGGACGAGAAGAAGTCGCTCATGCAGATCTCCCTGTGGTGGCAGGTGCTGGTGCAGTGGCCGCAGCCTCGGCCGCGATGAGGGCTTCGTCCTCATGCAGGGGCAGCGCCGCGATGGCGTCGTACGCATGCTTGTTGCGCCGCGAGTAGGTTCGCCAGACGATGGCCAGGAACGCCACCAGCGACAGCACGGTGACCAGGGCCCTCATAAGATTGATGTCCATTTGCTTTCCTTATTTCACCGCAGTGCCCATGACCTGCAGGTAGGCGATCAGGGCATCAAGTTCGGTCTTGCCCTTCACCACCTCGCCCGCCTTGGCGATTTCGTCGTCGCTGTAAGGCACGCCCAGCGTGCGCAGCGCACGGAACTTGGGCGCCATGTCGGCGGGAGCCAGGTTGTTGGTCGCCAGCCAGGGGTAAGCCGGCATGTTCGACTCGGGCACCAGGTCGCGTGGATTCAGCAGGTGGATGCGATGCCACTCGTCGCTGTACTTGCCGCCCACGCGGTGCAGGTCCGGGCCGGTGCGCTTGCTGCCCCACTGGAAGGGATGGTCGTAGACGAATTCACCGGCGGTCGAGTAGTGCCCATAGCGCAGCGTTTCGGCGCGCAGCGGACGGATCATCTGCGAGTGGCAGTTGTAGCAACCCTCGCGGATGTAGACGTCGCGACCCGCAAGCTGCAAGGCGTCATAGGGCTTAAGACCCGGCACCGCCTGCGTGGTCGAGCGCTGGAAATACAGCGGCACGATCTCGACGATGCCGCCCACGGCCACCGTCAACAGGATCAGCACGATCATCAAAAAATTGCTGGTCTCGATTCTCTCGTGACCGGCGGGCGCGTGTGGAGTCGCCATTGTTGTTCTCCTGAAGTCAAGCATGGGCCGGCACAGCCGACACCTGCGGAATTGCGACCGGCGTTGCCCGGCCCGCGCGCACCGTCATCACCACATTCCAGGCCATGATCAGCATGCCGCCCAAGTACAGCAGGCCGCCCAGCAGGCGCACCACATAGAACGGGAAGGTCGCCTTGACGCCCTCCACGAAGGTATAGACCAGGGTGCCGTCGGGGTTGATGGCACGCCACATCAGGCCCTGCATCACTCCGGCAATCCACATCGCCGCGATATAGAGCACGATGCCCAGCGTCGCCACCCAGAAGTGCAACTCGATGGCCGACTTGCTGAACATCTGCGTGCGGCCGAACATGCGCGGGATCAGGTGGTACAGCGCGCCCATCGAGATCATGCCCACCCAGCCCAGGGCGCCGGAGTGCACATGGCCGATGGTCCAGTCGGTGTAGTGGCTCAGCGCGTTGACCGTCTTGATCGACATCATCGGCCCCTCGAAGGTCGACATGCCGTAGAAGGACAGGGCCACGATCAGGAACTTCAGGATCGGATCGTCACGCAGTTTGTGCCAGGCACCCGACAGTGTCATCACGCCATTGATCATGCCGCCCCAGCTCGGCGCCAGCAGCACCAGCGAGAACACCATGCCCACGCTCTGCGCCCAGTCCGGCAGGGCCGTGTAGTGCAGATGGTGCGGGCCAGCCCACATATAAGTGAAGATCAGCGCCCAGAAGTGGACGATGGACAGGCGGTAGCTGTAGACCGGACGACCGGCCTGCTTGGGGATGTAGTAGTACATCATCCCGAGGAAGCCTGCAGTCAGGAAGAAGCCCACCGCGTTATGGCCATACCACCACTGCACCATCGCGTCCTGCACGCCGGCATAGGCCGAGTAGCTCTTGGTCAAGCTGACCGGAATGGCGGCGCTGTTGACCAGATGCAGCAGGGCCACGGCGAGGATGAAGGCGCCGAAGAACCAGTTGGCGACGAAGATGTGGTTGATCTTGCGCCGGCCCACGGTGCCGAAGAACACCACCGCATAGGCCACCCAGACCAGGGTGATCAGGATGTCGATCGGCCACTCGAGTTCGGCGTACTCCTTGCCGCTGGTCATGCCCAGCGGCAGTGTGATCGCCGCCGAGAGGATCACCAGCTGCCAGCCCCAGAACACGAACCAGGCAAGACCTGGCGCGAACAGGCGGGTCTGGCCGGTGCGCTGCACCACATGCAGCGAGGTGGCCATCAGCGCACAACCGCCGAAGGCAAAGATCACCGCGTTCGTGTGCAGCGGACGCAGGCGTCCATAGCTCAGGAAGGAAATGCCCAGGTTCAACTCGGGCCAGGTCAGTTGCGCGGCGATGATCACGCCCACCAGCATCCCCACCACGCCCCACAACACCGAGGCCAGCGCGAACATGCGCACCACGCCATCGTCATAGACGGGACCCGGTGGGCGCCCCTGACTTGCTGCCAAACTTGCCATTGAAGTGCTCCTCATACCCTAGATGCAAACAGGGGAATTGTTAGGGTGCGGACGGCCTTGCACCTTGACGAGCGTCAAGCTCGGGGCCGTCGTCATCCACTATCCGTGCGCCCTCTCGCTCCAGGTCGTCCAACTGGCCGCTGTTGAGCGCCCAACCGAACACACCCAGTATCAAAAGGACCAGCAGAACCGACATCGGGATCAGCAAATAAAGTATGTCCATCGAACCGGTCACTCCGCCTTGTCCAGACCACGCCCCAGGCGCAGGCTGTTGCTGACCACCAGCAGGGAACTCGCCGCCATGCCGAGGCCCGCGGCCCAGGGTGGAAGCCACCCCAGCAGGGCCAGCGGAATACACGACAGGTTGTAGGCCAGCGCCCAGGCCAGGTTCTGGCGTACCACGCGACGACTGCGCATGGCCAGGGCTCGCGCATCGACGATATCCATCAAACGCTCGGACAGCAAAAATCCATCGGCCTGGGCCTTGGCAACCAGCGCGCCCTGCCCCATCGCGATCGACGCGTCGGCCAGGGCCAGCACCGGGGCATCGTTGATGCCGTCGCCCACCATCAGCACCTTGTGACCGCTGGCCTGCAGTGCGCTGACATGGGCCAGCTTCAGCTCGGGCGTGGCCGCGCCCACCGCATCTGAGATGCCGGCACGAGCAGCGACCTCGGCCACACGCGCCAACGTATCGCCGGACAGCAGGCTCAAGCGCAGGCCCTGGGCCTGAAGGGCCTGAACAGCCAGCAAGGCATCGGCCCGCAAGGTTTCCTGAAAGCGCAGCACGAGCCAGGAGGCACCGACTTGGACACCCGATGAAGGCTGAGGTCCGAACACCAGCTGGGCCGCCGCGCCGTCGGCTGCGAAACCCTCCTGCCTGACCCAGGCCTGGGCGCCCAGGCGCCAGACCTGGCCCTGCGCATCGCGGGCCTGCATGCCGCAGCCGGCAACCTCGATGATGTCAGTCCATGACAGCGGCTCATCACCACCGGCCGGGCAGGCGCGTGCCAGCGCTCGAGAAAGCGGATGGTGCGACTGCCGCGCCAGGGCGGCCGCCCGCCGCAGCAGCACCGGATCGAGCGACCCGACATCGCACAGCTCCGGCGCGTCCTCGGTCAAGGTACCGGTCTTGTCGAACACCACATGGGTCACGTCAGGCAGGCTGTCGAGTAGCTCCATGCGCTGCAGCAGCAGGCCGCGCCGTGCCAGCGCCCCGGTGGCAGCCAGCCAGGCCGACGGGGTTGCCAGGGCCAACGCGCACGGGCAGGTCACGATCAGCACGCTGACGGCGACCCAGACCACCCGCGACGGGTCGATGAAGCTCCAGACCAGCGCACCGCCCGCCGCCAGCAGCAGCACGCCCCAGAGGAAGAACGTCCCCACCCGGTCGGCCAGACGGAACTGCGGCGGGCGGCGGGTCATCGCGCTGCGCATCAAGGCCCTGATGCCCTCGAAGCGCGTGTCAGCACCTACGCGCTGCACCCGCACCGTCACCGGCCCCAGCAGATTGACGCTGCCGGCCACGACGCTGTCACCCACCTGCTTGGGGACAGGTCTTGACTCGCCGGTCAGCAAGGCCTCATCGGCCTCGGTGCCGCCCTCCAGCACCTCACCGTCGACCGGAAATCCCTGCCCGGCAAAAATGCGCACGCGGTCACCGATGGCCAGCTCGCTGACGCGCACCTGACGCGGACTGCCATCGGCGTTGAGCCGCTCGGCCAGCTCCGGCAGCTGGACCAGGGCCATCTCGAGCGAGGCCGCGACGCGATGCCGCGCGCGCAGCTCCAGATAGCGGCCACTGAGCAGGAAGGCGACGAACATCGTCAGCGAATCGAAATAGACCTCATGGCCGAACAGACCGCCCGGGTCAAAGGTGGCGCCGGTGCTGGCGATGAAGCTGACCGCCAGGCCCAAGGCCACCGGCACATCCATGCCCAGGCCCCCTTGACGCAGCTGATGCCAGGCCGCCAGGAAGAAGGGCCCGGCGGCGAACACCATTACCGGCAGGCTCAGCACCCAGCTGCCCCACTGCAGCAGCAGCTTCAGGTCGGGGGCCATGTCGCCCGGCTCGGCAAGATAGGTGGGCGCCGCCAGCATCATCACCTGCATCATCAGGAACCAGGCCACGAACAGGCGCCACACCGCCTTGCGGCGCTCAGCCTTGCGCAGTGCCAGCGCCGGAGCTGCCACATCGGCGGCGGCACCATAGCCGGCCTTATTGATCGCCATGAGCAGGGCCGGCGCATCGGTGGCAGCCGGGTTCCACTGCAAGGCCAGACGCTGGCTGGCGGCATTGACCTGGGCATCGAGCACGCCTGGCTGACGGCGCAGCGCCGACTCGATGATGCCCGCACAGGCCGAGCAATGCAGACCACTGAGCACCAGCTGAGAAAGGGCCAGGCGCTGGCCATCCGCTCCGGTCAGCCACTGCGAACACTCGGACAGGCTGCCCAGGCCGGTACCAGCGCCCGGCGCTCCAGGCGCATGAGCGTCGGATGGCTTGACGGGCAAGACCGTGGGGAGGGAGGCAGTGGACATCGGTGCGCGTATCAATGCAAGCAGTCAGCGCCCATAATCTAGGTGAGACTACCACCGGCCCACATGATCTATATCAAGCCCCCTTCCCCTTCGCACCCCCGTCCCGGGCTCTTGACATCGCTGAGCGCGCTGTTGCTTGGTGCGCTGCTGTCGCTCGCCGTTCCGGCCACGGCCCAGGAGGGCCCGCAGAAGCTGCCGTCCGTGACCCTCAGCCTGGGCATGCACAAAATCAGCGCCGAGGTGGCGCAATCACCCGACGAGCGTGCCATCGGCCTGATGCACCGCAGCAGCATGGGCGCCAGCCAGGGCATGCTGTTCGTGTTCGAGCAGGCCGGCCAGCAGTGTTTCTGGATGAAGAACACCCTGCTGCCTTTGGCGATTGCCTTTGTTGCCGATGACGGCACCATCGGCAACATCGACGAGATGAAGCCCCAGACGCTGGACTCGCACTGCTCGGCCAAGCCGGTGCGCTATGTGCTGGAGATGAACACGCACTGGTTCGACAAGCGCGGCATCAAGGCCGGGGCCAGGCTCAGCGGCGCGCCGTTCAAGCCCTGAGACCGCGCGAGGCCGCGGCTCAGCAGCTCAGCACCATGCTGATGCGCAGGCCCGGATAGTCGGGGCGCGACTCGGCCAGCAGCCGCCCGCCCAGGCGCACCACCACATCATGGGCGATGGCCAGGCCCAGGCCGGTGCCGCCGTCGGTGCGGATATCGGCCCGCTCGCCGCGCCAGAACGGTTCGCAGATGCGCGGCAGGTCGGCCGCGGCAATGCCCGGCCCGTCGTCCTCGACGCTGAGCAGCGCCCCTCCCGGCTGCGCCAGCACGCGCACGACGATATTGGGCCCGCCATAGCGCAGCGCGTTGTCGATCACATTGGCCAGCGCCTCGCCCAGCCACAGGCCATGGGCGCGCGCCAGCACGATGTCTTCGGGGGCCTCCAGGGCCAGGTTGCGTCCCTCACGCAGCGCACGCAGCGCCAACGGCTCGGCGGCCTCGCGCACCAGGGGCACGATGTCCTGCAGCGACTGCTCGCCCTCGAAGGACAGCGCAGCTTCGGACCGCACCAGGCTCAGCAGTTGGCCGATCAGCCGGGACAAGCGGTCGCTGGACAGCAGCAAAGCGTTGATCACCGGCGCATGGGCCTGGTTGGCACAGCTGGCCATTTCCTGCTGCAGCTCCTGCGTCAGCACGCGTATCCCGGCCACCGGCGTGCGCAGCTGGTGGGCGGCATCGGCCACAAAGCGGCGCTGCACAGACACCGAGGCCCGCACGTCACTGAGCAGGGTGTTGATGCGCTCAATCAGCGGCAGCGCCTCCAGCGGCACCTGTTCCAGAGACAGCGGGCGCCAGTCGCGCTCGCTGCGGCCGGCCACCTCGGCGGCCACGGCCTGCAGCGGCCGCACGCCGCGGCTGATGCCCCAGGCGAGCAGGCTGAAGGTCAGCGAGCCGAGGGCCAGGGCCGGCAGGGCCATGGCCAGCAAGATGTCACGCAGCAGGGCCTGGCGCTTGTCCGGTGTCTCCACTACGATCAGAGTCACCGAGCTGTCCAGCATCGGCGAGGCAACGGAGAACATCGCCGCACGCACCGCCTTGCCCTGGTGGCGGGCATCCACCAGCAGAGGCCGCTCGAAGCTGGCCGACGGTCCGGCCAGGGTCGGGACCGGCTGTGGCACCGGCACCAGCGCATCGCCGGCCAGCACCGTGCCATCGGCGGCCAGCAGCACGAAGCCGTTGCGCTCGCCACCGTCCCAGTTGGCCGCCTCCATGGCCTGGCGCGTTTGATCCAGAAAGGGGCCGCGATCGGACCAGGTGATGCGCGCGGCCAGCGCCGCCGCCTCGTCCTGCAGGCCACGGTCGAAGGCGGCATTGGCGCTGTTGCGGGCCAGCCAGAAGGCGCCCATCACGGCCATGCCCATGCCCAGCAACCAGACCCAGGCCAGCGGCACCAGCAATTGCCGACGCAGGCTGCGGCGACGCGGGCCGCCGAAGGCCATCATCATGACGGTGTGGCGGTGGATTCGGGTGGCTCGGCCGTGTGGGAGGGATCCGCGGGCTCGCAGAGCTCCATCATGTAGCCAAAACCCCGCACCGTGCGTATGCAGATGCCCAGCTCGGCATAACGCTTGCGCAGCCGGTGCACATAGACTTCGACCGAGTTCTCGCTGAAGTCCGACTCCCAGCTCGACAGCGTGGCAACGATGGCGTCTTTGCTGACCACCTTGCCGGCGCGCTGCATCAGCATCTCGGTCAATGCATACTCGCGCGGGCTGACGCGCACCGGCGCGCCGCGAAAACTCAGCTCGCGATGCGCCACATCGAGGTGCAGATCTCCCAGCTGCAAGGTCTCGGTGACCCGACCATGCACCCGGCGCTGCAAGGCGCGCAGCCGCGCGATCAGCTCGGGCAGATCGAAGGGCTTGACCAGGTAGTCATCGGCGCCGGCATTGAGCCCGGCCACGCGGTCGGCCAGCTCATCGCGGGCAGTCAGCAGCAGCACCGGCAGGGTCGCACCGCCCGCGCGCCAGCGGCGCAGCACGCTCATGCCGTCCATGCGCGGCAGGCCGAGGTCGAGCACGGCCAGGTTGTACTGAGCGATCAGGCCTGGTGCCACCGCATGCTCGCCATCGGCCAGCAGGTCGACCTGCCAGCCCTCGCGTTCGAGCGCGCGCACCAGGCCCAGGCTCAGCGCGGGATCGTCTTCAACAAGCAGGATGCGCATCGTGAAAAAGGCCGGTCAGCGACCGGCCTTGTGCAGTGGCAGCAAAGCTCAGAGGTCGAGAAGTTTTCGTAGCGAGCGGCTGTCAGGCTAGGCGGACGGAGCGCAGGGACCGGAACGTACTTCCTGTACGTGAGGATCCCGAGCATCCGGCCAACGACGCATGGCAGGCGCGGAGTAGAAAAATTCTCGGGCTCTCAGGCGAAGTTGGCTTCGGCGAAGTCCCAGTTCACGAGATTGTTCAGAAACACCTCGAGGAACTTGGGGCGCAGATTGCGGTAGTCGATGTAATAGGCATGTTCCCAGACGTCGACCGTCAGCAGCGCCTTGTCGGCGGTGGTCAGCGGAGTGCCGGCGGCGCCGGTATTGACGATGTCTACCGTGCCATCGGGCTTCTTCACCAGCCAGGTCCAGCCGGAACCGAAGTTGCCGACGGCGCTCTTGGTGAAGGCTTCCTTGAAGGCGTCGTAGCTGCCCCACTTGGCGGCAATGGCATCGGCCAACGCGCCCTTCGGTGCACCGCCGCCGGCCGGCTTCATGCAGCTCCAGAAGAAGGTGTGGTTCCAGATCTGGGCCGAGTTGTTGTAGATGCCGCCGCTGGACTTCTTGATGATCTCTTCCAGGGTCATCGTCTCGAACTCGGTGCCCTTCTGCAGATTGTTCAGATTCACCACATAGGCGTTGTGATGCTTGCCATGGTGAAACTCCAGCGTTTCCTGGCTGTAGTGAGGGGCGAGTGCGTCTTTGGCGTAGGGCAGTGCGGGCAGGGTGTGTTCCATATCGGCTCCTTGGCTTGTGAGAAATGTCGGGACGGGGTCTGGCCGGCATTGTAGGCAGCTTCGGCAGCCCCGCCGGACCTGAACCGGCAAGCCCCTGCTCAGGGTGCGGCGTCGGGCAGCACCAAGCGCACCTGCAGCTGGGCCTGGCCATCCGCCAGCACCGCATGCAAGTCCTGACCCTGGTGCAGCTGGGCCACCGAGCTGAGCGGGTTGCCCTGGCCGTCGTCCAGCCAGGCGAAGCCGCGCGCCAACACCTGGCGCGGATCGAGACTGCGCAGGCGCCCTTCCAGGCCTTCCAGATGCAACTCGGCACTCATGCGGCGCTTCGGACCGGCCAGAAGCAGGCGCCGGCCCAGCCGTCCGGTCAGCTCGGCCTGGCGCGTCTGGCTGCGCTGCACAGCCACGCTGAGCCGGTGCGACAACCAGGCCAGGCGCTGCTGCTGGCTGGCCAGCGCATCGGCCGGCCGGGCCAGGCGCAGGGCGACCCGGTCCAGGCGCTGGGCGGCGGCTTCAAGGCGTTGATCGACACGGCGGGTCAGCGCCGCTGCCAGGGCGCCCAGCGCATCCAGATTGGCCTGGCGGGACGGCGACACCAGCTCGGCCGCCGCCGTGGGTGTGGGTGCACGCAGGTCGGCGGCCAGATCGGCCAAAGTAACGTCCGTCTCGTGACCGACACCGCAGGCAATCACCAGGCCAGACGTGGCAATCGCCCGCACCACCCGTTCGTCGTTGAAGGCCCACAGATCTTCCAGCGCCCCCCCGCCGCGGCAGACGATCAGCACATCGACCTCGGCCCGCGCATTGGCGGTCTGTATTGCCCGTACCAGCGCCTCGGGCGCCTCGGCGCCCTGCACCAGGCTGGGGTAGACGATGACCTCGACGTGGGGCGCGCGGCGCTGCAGCGCGGTCAGCACATCGTGCAGCGCCGCAGCGCCTCGCGAGGTGACGACGCCGATGCGCTGCGGAAAGGCCGGCAAGGCACGCTTGACGCTGGCATCGAACAAACCTTGGGCTTCCAGCTTGGCCTTCAGCCGCAGGAACTGCTCGTACAGCGCACCGGCGCCGGCGCGGCGCATTGCCTCGACCACCAGCTGCAGCTCGCCGCGCGGCTCATAGACCGCCAGGCGCCCACGCAGCTCGACCCGCTGACCATCGGCCGGAGCAAAGTCCAGCAGGCTGGCGTCGCGCTTGAACATCGCACAGCGCACCAGGGCGGCCGCGCCGTCGGCGTCTTTCAGCGTGAAGTAGCAATGGCCGCTGCTGGCGCGGCTGAAGCCCGACAGCTCGCCCTCGACCGTGCAGCTGGCGAAGCGCGCCTGCAGGGTGTCGGCCACCGCCGCCACCAACGCGCCTACGCTCCAGGTCACCCGCTGCAGTCCCCCGCCCTGGCGCTCAGACATGGACCATGTCCGCCGCAGCGGACCCGCGGAACTCCACAGCGGCAAGGGCCGTGATCCGAGCGGCCCATATACCAGTCACGAGCCTGAAATATTGACGTATGTGCTTGATTTCAAAAGATTTTTTCATGCCCAATTTTTAAGCAATCTGTTGCAGGCCCTGTGTTTTCGCGGCTTGGCGGGGATTCCAGCCCGCTTGTTCACAAAGTTGTCCACAGCCACGGTGGATTGTCCGGGCCCTGTGTACAAGTCCGGCGGCTGCGGCGGCCGAAAAGGCCCCGGGTTCGGGCCATAATCGCGCGTCCCGAGCACGGGCGGTGGGCAGCCTGCTCGCCACCTGGCGCTTGATTTGCCGGACCTGCATCAGGGGGAAGTTCTTGTTTTCGATCATACAAGCCGCTGGCTGGCCGATCTGGCCCTTGCTCCTGTGCTCGGTGGTGGCGCTGACGCTGATCATCGAACGCTTTTCAAGCCTGCGCACCGTGCGCATCGCACCCGCCACCCTGCTGGACGAGGTGATGTCGGTCACCCGAGCCAACCTGCCCGCGGCCGATGTGGTCAACAAGCTGGCACAGAACTCGGTGCTGGGCCTGCTGATGGCCACCGGCCTGCGCGCCGTGGTTGCCGATGCCCGCATCAGCGAGGATGGCCTGCGCCAGGTGTTCGAATCGGCCGGCCGCGCCGCCGTGCACCAGATGGAGCGCTACCTGAATGCGCTGGGCACGATTGCCTCGGCGGCGCCGCTGCTGGGCCTGCTGGGCACGGTGGTGGGCATGATAGAGATCTTCGGCTCGCAGTCGCCCACCGGCGGCAACCCGGCCCTGCTGGCCCATGGCATCTCGATCGCGCTGTACAACACCGCCTTCGGCCTGATCATCGCCATCCCCTCGCTGATGTTCTACCGCTACTTCCGTGGCCTGGTGGACGGTTTCACGCTGGACATGGAGCAGGCCACCGAGCGCCTGGTGCCGCACCTGATGCGCTTCTCGGTGCGCACGCCTCCGGCGGTGGCCCCTGCATCGGCAGCGCCGACCCCCACCACGGCCCCGGCCTGAACGAGGCACGGCCATGCGCTTTCGCCGCCACGAACGGGACGAGCCCGAGATCAATCTGATCCCCTTCATCGATGTGCTGCTGGTGGTGCTGATCTTCCTGATGCTCTCCACCAGCTACTCGAAGTTCACCGAGCTGCAGATCAGCCTGCCGGTGGCCGACGCCGAGCGCGTCCGCGACCGGCCGCGCGAGATCATCGTCGCCGTCTCGGCCGATGGCCGCTATGCCGTCAACCGCCAGTTGATCGACGGGCGTTCGCCCGAAATCCTGGCCCAGGCGATGACTGCGGCCAGTGGTGGTTCGCCCGAGGCGATCGTGATCGTCTCGGCAGATGCCGCCGCGGCCCACCAGTCGGTCATCAATGTGATGGACGCGGCCCGCCGCGCCGGCCTGGCGAAGCTGACCTTCGCCACCCAGACCAACCCCGGCGGCAGCCCGGCCGCCAGCCCCGCGCGCTGACGCGCGCCGCCTCATGTCCCTGGCCCAGCGCATCGAGCGGTCCTGGCAGGAGGGCGGGCCGCTGCAGCTGGCGCTGCGCCCGCTGTCATGGCTCTACGCCGCGCTGAGCGGCCTGCACCGTTGGCTCTACGCTACCGGACTGCGCAAGCGCCAGGTCTTGCCGGTACCGGTGATCATCGTCGGCAATCTGATCGTCGGCGGTGCCGGCAAGACGCCGACGGTGCTGGCCCTGCTGCAGCTGCTGCAGCAGCGCGGTCTGCGGGTCGGCGTGATCTCGCGCGGCTATGGCCGAGGCTCCCAGGCCGTGCAGCTGGTGGACGAGCAGAGCACAGCCGAGCAGGTCGGCGACGAACCACTGCTGATCCACAAGCGCAGCGGCGCGCCGGTGGCCGTCGGTCGCAGCCGGGTGGCCGCGGCGAGGGCGCTGCTGGCCGCCCATCCGCGGCTGCACCTCATCGTCAGCGACGATGGCCTGCAACACATGCCGCTGCCGCGTGCGCTGAGCCTGCTGGTGTTCGACGCGCGCGGCCTGGGCAATGGCCGCCTGTTGCCGGCCGGCCCGCTGCGCCAGCGCGCGCCCGCGCTGCTGCCCGCCGACACCTTGGTGCTCTACAACGCCGAACGACCGAGTACCCATCTCGCCGGCTATCTGGGTCGTCGCCGCCTGTCGGGCGCCGCGGGCCTGTCGGATTGGTGGCAGGGCCGGCCGGCCCGCTCCGAGCTGCTCGATGCGCTGCGCGGCCGGCCGTTGCTGGCCGCCGCGGGCATGGCCCAGCCGCAGCGCTTCTTCGACATGCTGGTCGAGGCCGGCCTGAGCATCACGCGGCTGCCGCTGCCCGACCACCACGACTTCACCGCCCTGCCCTGGCCCGCCGATACGGCCGACGTGGTGCTGACCGAAAAAGATGCCATCAAGATCCGCCCGGAGGCCGTCGGCATGACCCGGATCTGGGTGGTGGCGCTAGACTTCCAACCCGAGCCGGCCTTCGAGCCGGCCTTGCTGCAGGCGCTGCAGCCCCACCTCAAACACCGACCGGGCTGAAGCCCGGCCCCACCGATGGATCACCGCTTGTTGGAATTGCTGGTCTGCCCCCTTTGCAAGGGTCCGCTGGAGGGTCTGCGAGAAGCGCCGGGCGCACCGTTGCACGAACTGGTCTGCCATGCCGACCGGCTGGCCTTCCCGATCCGCGATGGCATCCCGGTGATGCTGGAGAACGAGGCCCGGGTGCTGCCGCCGGCCGGCGGGGATCAGCCGGAATGAGGGCCGAGCGCCGGGCCGCTCCCAAGCCGGCCCGTATCCCCTCGGGGGATCGACCGAAGGCCCTTCGGGCGAGGGGCTCCGTCCAATGAGCTTTACCGTCATCATCCCGGCCCGCCTGGCCTCGACCCGCCTGCCCGGCAAGCCGCTGGCCGACATCCACGGCCTGCCGATGATCGTCCATGTGGCGCGACGGGCAACGCTGTCGCAGGCCAGCCAGGTTGTCGTCGCCACCGATGCGGAGGAGGTGCGGGCTGCCTGCGAGGTCCATGGCGTGCGCACCGTGATGACGCGCGCCGACCATGCCAGCGGCAGCGACCGACTGGCCGAGGCCTGCGAGCAGCTGGGGCTCGACGGCGAGGACCTGGTCGTCAATGTGCAGGGGGACGAGCCCTTGATCGCGCCCGAGCTGATCAACGCCTGCGCCGCGATGCTGCGGGCCCGCCCCGACTGCGTGATGAGCACGGTGGCCCATGCGCTGGAGCATGCCGCCGATTTCGCCAACCCGAATGTGGTCAAGGTCGTGCTCGACGCGGCCGGCCGCGCGCTGTACTTCTCACGCGCACCGATACCCTGGTGGCGCGACGGCTCCGTCGATGGCAGGCCCATGCCCCATGCGATCACGCCGCTGCGCCATGTGGGCCTCTATGCCTACCACGCCGGCTTTCTGCGCCGCTTTCCGACGCTCGAGACCAGCCCGCTGGAGCAGATCGAGGCGCTGGAACAGCTGCGCGTGCTGTGGCATGGCGAGCGTATCGCCGTGCACGTCAGCGCGGCCCTGCCCGGCCCGGGCGTGGACACGCCACAGGACCTCGATCGGGTGCGCGCGCTGCTGGCGCCGTAAGGCTGGCGCCAGAGAGCCCATGCTATCCTCGCTGACAAGCCCGAGGCGCTGTGCAAGCGCCCTCACACAGCATTGAGGAGACCCATGCGACTGATACTTCTGGGCGCCCCCGGCGCCGGCAAAGGCACCCAGGCGGCCTTCATCTGCAACAAGTTCGGCATCCCGCAAATTTCCACTGGCGACATGCTGCGCGCGGCGGTCAAGGCGGGCACTCCGCTGGGCCTGCAGGCCGATGAGGTGATGAAGTCGGGCGCCCTGGTCAGCGACGATCTGATCATCAGCCTGGTCAAGGAACGCATCGCGCAGCCGGATTGCGTCAATGGCTTCCTGTTCGACGGTTTCCCGCGCACCATTCCCCAGGCCGATGCAATGAAGGCAGCCGGCGTGAAGCTGGACTTCGTGCTGGAGATCGATGTGCCCTTCGAGGCCATCATCGAGCGCATGAGCGGCCGTCGCTCGCACCCGGCCTCGGGCCGCACCTACCACGTCAAGTTCAACCCACCCAAGGTCGAGGGCAAGGACGACGTCACCGGCGAGGATCTGATCCAGCGTGATGACGACAAGGAAGAGACGGTCAAGCACCGTCTGAACGTCTATCAGGCACAGACGCGCCCGCTGGTCGACTACTACGGCAGCTGGGCCAAGACCGGCGATGCCCAAGCGCCACAGTACCGCCGCATCGAGGGCATGGGCACGGTGGACGAGATCACCGCAAGGGCCCTGGCCGCGCTCTCCTGAGCCCGCTCCGGCCCGCGACGCAAAAGCCGCTTTTCAGCGGCTTTGCTTTTGCCCGACAATTGACGTTTACGTCAACGTAACTCAAATCCCATTCTCAGGAGACACTCCCATGGAAATCGCAGGCAAGGTATTCATCGTCACCGGCGGGGCCTCGGGCCTCGGTGAAGGCACGGCGCGCATGCTGGTGCGCGAAGGCGCCAAGGTCGTGATCGCCGATCTGGCCGCCGAGCGCGGTGAAGCGCTGGCGGCCGAGCTGGGTACCGATCTCGCCGCCTTCGTCCGCTGCGACGTCAGCCAGGAAGCCGACGGCCAGGCCGTGGTCGCCAAGGCCACCAGCATGGGCAAGCTGATGGGCCTGGTGAACTGCGCCGGCATCGCCCCGGCCGCCAAGACCGTGGGCAAGGAAGGTGCGCACGCGCTGGGTCAGTTCGCCAAGGTCATCACCGTCAACCTGATCGGCAGCTTCAACATGATTCGCCTCGCCGCCGAGGCGATGTGCAAGAACGATGCGGAAGCAACGGGTGAGCGCGGCGTGCTGATCTCGACCGCCTCGGTCGCCGCCTATGACGGCCAGATCGGCCAGGCCGCCTATGCGGCCTCCAAGGGCGGCATCGTCGGCATGACGCTGCCGATCGCCCGCGACCTGGCGCGCAACGGCATCCGCAACATGACCATCGCCCCGGGCATCTTCGGCACGCCGATGCTGTTCGGCATGCCCCAGGAGGTGCAGGACGCACTGGCCGCCGGCGTGCCCTTCCCCTCGCGCCTGGGCAAGCCCGAGGACTATGCCAAGCTGGTGCACCAGATCATCACCAACGAGATGCTCAACGGCGAGGTGATACGGCTCGACGGCGCGATTCGCCTGGCGCCGCGCTGACTGCGGCCACGACCGCCAGGGCATAAAAAAACGGACCTCGCGAGGTCCGTTCTTCATCGGCGGAACGAAGGGTTACTTCTTTGCGCTGCGAGACTGGATGATCCACAGGCGCGCCAGGTCCGCAGCGCCGTCATTGCCTTTGACCGAGCGCAGCGTCTGCTGCGCCTTGCTCACATCACCGGCCAGCATCTGGGCCAGGCCCAGGTGCAGCTTGGCATCCTCGGGGCGCTTCAGGCTGCCCTTGGCGATGCCCTCCTCGATCAGCTTGGCACCCTTGGCGGCCTGGCCGTTATAGGCCACGCCCAGCCCCAGATTGGCCAGCGCATTGCCATCCTTGGCGGCCTTGGCCTGGGCCTCCGCATCGGCCTCACCCGCCTTGGCCTCGGCCAGGCGCTTGACCATCAGGTCACGCAGGCGCTTGTGGCGCTCGCCCTCGGCGCCAGTGCCCAGCACACCGGCAGCAAAGCCCTTGTCGACTATGTCCTTGCCCTCGGCGGCCGAACCGGCCTGCACGGCCAGCTGGGACATCTCCATGTAGTCATTGGCCGACTTCATATTGTTGGTCGCCAGCTGCAGACGATAGACGTCCAACGCGAAGCGGTCCGAGAAGCTGGACTTGCGCTGCACGCGGCCCAGCACGTCGGCCCAGTACTCCTTTTTCGGGTAGTAGGCGAGCAGCTTCTCCAATGCCATCGCCTCGGCATTGCCGTCCTTGGCGCGCATCGAGGCGTTCAAAAGCAGGTTCAGCTTGTCGGCGCTCGGCGTACGGCCGGCCTTCTCGTCGGCATTGATTTCTTCCGACACGTCCTTGATCGTGCTGGCCATGTCGCCGGTCAGGAACTGCGCGTTCTGCAGCACCTGCTTCATGGTCGCGCTGTTGCCGCCTTCCTTGAAGTAGCGCTGCGCCCAGTTCAGCGCCTTGCCGTTCTCGTTATTGCGCAGGTAGGTGCCGGCAATCGACTCCATGATGCGCAACTGCTCGGCCGCGGCCACATTGCCACTGGACTTCATCACCTCAAAGCTGCGCACCATGGTGTCGGCATCACCGGCGCCCGATGCCGCGGCGACTCGCATGCTCTCGAGCATGTAGTTCTCGTTGCCGGTGCGGCCACCGACCGCCTCGACCTCACGCAGCTTGGCCAGTGCGTCCTTGTACTTGCCCGACTTGATCAGCGCCGCAGCGGCCTGCAAGGGCTTGCCCACTTCTGGGCGCACCGACTGGCCTTGCGCCGTGGCGGCTGCAAAACCGAGACCACCATCAGGGGCGGCACCAAAACAAAAAGCCACGGCGCCAATGGCGGCCGCGGCCACAGCTTTCAGTTTCATGCTCTCGAGTCCTAAAAAATGACGCATCTGCCTGATCCGTGAGACCTGACAGATGCGCCTTGTCTTGCCGCGAAGGGCCAACTTACTTGACGAACTGCTCGTTGCCGACCATGCCCAGCTTCTTCACACCCAGACGCTGAGCAGCGGCCATCACGGCGGCCACGGAGCTGTACTCGACCAGTTTGTTGGGGCGCAGATGCACTTCCGGTTGATCGGCTTCGGCGGCCACCACGGTCAGGCGTGCCTCGACGGCGGCCTGGTCGGGCAGGGCCTCGCCATTCCACAGCACCGTGCCGTCGAAGTCCACGTCGATGGTGACGACGATGGGCGGCTTGGTCGGAGGCGGCGGGTTGCCGGCCGGCATGTTCAGATTGACCGAGTGCAGCTGGATCGGGATGGTGATGATCAACATCACCAGCAACACCAGCATCACGTCGATCAGGGGCGTCGTGTTGACGTCCATCATCACTTCCGGTTCGTCGGAGGAGCCCGAGCTACCTACATTCATTCCCATGCGTTGCTCCTAGGACTCAACCGCCACGAGCCGGTGGCTCGGTGACAAAGCTGATCTTCATGATTGCGGCCCGCTGGCAGGTGTAGACCACGCGCCCGACCGACTCGTAGCGTGCCTTGCCGTCACCGCGAATATGCACTTCGGGCTGGGGGTCCATCACTGCCACCTTCTTGAGACGCTCAAAAAGGGCGTCACTGTCGGGCACCAGCGCAGTGTTCCAGTAGACGTCGCCGTCCTTGGTCACCGCAATTTCGATGTTTTCCGGCTTGGTGACGCGAACAACGTTGGTCTCTTTGGGCAGAGTCAGCACAACCGATTGCGTCACCACCGGGATGGTGATGAGAAAGATGATCAACAACACCAACATCACGTCCACAAGGGGTGTGGTGTTGATGGTTGAGACCACCTCGTCATCGCCGGAGGAAGATCCGACGTTCATTGCCATGATGGGCTCCGATCGGGCGGCTTAACGCTTGGAAACGCTGCGGTTGCCCATCAGGACACCGTGCAGATCGGCACCGAAGGCACGCACGTTGGACATCACGGCCTTGTTGCGGTTCACCAGCCAGTTGTAACCCAGCACGGCGGGAACGGCCACGGCCAGACCCAGAGCCGTCATGATCAGTGCTTCACCCACCGGGCCTGCCACCTTGTCGATGGATGCCTGGCCGGCCACGCCAATGGCGGTCAGCGCTTGCAGAATGCCCCACACCGTGCCGAACAGGCCGATGAACGGCGAGGTCGAACCGACGGTAGCCAGGAAGCCCAGGCCGCCTTGCAGACGGGTGCCGACTTCGCCGACCGAGCGGTCAACGCTCATCGTGACCCACGAGTTGTGGTCGATGTTCTCGGTCAGGGCGCCTTCATGGTGCTCGCTGGCCTCAATGCCGGACTCGGCAATGAAGCGGAACGCGCTGCCTTCCTTCAGGCCCTTGACGCCTTCGGCCAGGCTGGCCTTCTTGAAGAACGTGGCGCGCACTTCCTTGGCTTCGTTGCCCATCTTCTGGGTGTCCCACAGCTTGGTGATCATGATGTACCAACTGCCCATCGACATCAGGGCCAGCAGTGCCAGCACGCCCTTCGAGACCATGTCACCGTGCTTCAGCATGGCTTGCAGGCCATAAGGATTCTCTACAGCGGCGGCAGGAGCGGCAGGTGCGGCGGCAGTTGCAGGAGCGGCATCAGCGGCCACGGCGGAAGCGGCATCGGCCGGCTTCTGGTCTTGGGCTTGAACCGGCGAAACGGCCAGGGTCGCGGCGAATGCAAACGCGGCGATCACAGCGGAGAGACGAGAGATCATGGAGGGGTCTCCTAGAGAAAGAAAGCGAAACTTGGGGTTTGTGAAGAAACGGAGCGCAACGCTGGTTCAGGCAGCACTCCGCGATGTAGTCGATTCGAAAGCCTTGATCAGTCGATCTTGAAAACGAATTCCTGCTGGATCTGCAAGTCGGTGCCCGGGCACTCATAACTCGACATGGCCGCCTCAATCGCACTGATCAGGGCGCGCTGGGCCTTGCGGTCATTGCCGCCACGCATATTCGCGCTCATCACCTCGATGGCTACGACCTTGCCGTTCTTGACCGTGCCCTTGACGTTGAAGGTGGCTTCACCGGCCCAGTTCACGCCTGGCATTTCGGGGGTGACCATCTTGGTACAGGCCACACCTGCCTTGATCGGGCCGGCCGGACGCGGGGGCGGCGGTGCGGCGACCACCGGTGCCTGCACCGGACGGATGTCGGCCACCGGCGGGGGCGCCGTAGTCGTCTGCGAAATGGTCGGTGCAACGGGGGCCGGTGCGGTCACCTGGACTTCTGGTGGCGGCACGAACGGCGGCGGCGGCGCCTTCAGCTGCGGCGGCGGCGGTGGCAGGTTCTCGGGCGGCGGCGGCGGCTTCTTCTCTTCTTCGATGACCTTGGTCTCGATCGGGCCCTTCACCATCTCGACGGCCTTGCGGGCCAATCCGCTTGCAATGGCCCACACCAGCAGGATGTGGATAAGGACAACAATCACGAATCCGGTGACTCGCGACGAGCTGTTCTGCTGCTGCGCAAAGTTCATGCGCGCTCCTTCATTTGACTACGGATCTCGTTCATCAGGCTCATATGCGACGGGAGGGGACGCTTCAGTAAAAAAACCCGATACAGGCGCTGAGCTTCAGATGGCACACCCAAAGCTTTGGTAGCTGAACCTGAGCGCGCCTCAAGCCGACGGCACGCGGACACCGAGTGCATCTCAGATCCATGCCGAACCTTTGCGGTCCGCAGGGAGCCGCGCAGCTGGGCCGGCCCGAGATGCCTCCTGACGCCAGGATGGACATGACTACTCAACACTTTGGGCGCAAAACCCAAACCCAACAAAAATGCCCGCCGGCTGATGGTTACCCATTTGGCCGTCGGGCGGTCCATTTCGACAGGCCAGACTGTAACCGAATACAGCCCCAGTCCAACCCCGAAGCGACGCGATCATAAACGCATTCAGGGTGAGCAAGCACATGGGGCTTTCCCGGGCCTTACCGCCGCAACAAGCCTCCGGAATCGGTGGTTTGCAAAGCGTCAGCCCGGTAAAACTGCAGGTGGTATTTTAGTGGTCTGCCCTTTGATTGACAATGCCGCAGTGCAATATTTGGCCGCGGGTTTACCCGCTGGTTCGACACCATCACAGCGGCTTGGCACCCGAGCCCAGCGGGCAATCGGCGCTCCCGATGAGCCCTGGCAGGCCAGACCTGGCCGAAATGATGGAATAAAGTTACATCACCGCCACCCGCCCCTCTAGATGCTCCACTCCACCTGACCGCCCCGATAGTGGTCAATGACATCAAACATGGCACTGACCATTTCACGCTCAGCCAAGGTCAGCTCCGGGCGCCAGATCTCAAACAGCAGGATCACCCGCGTCTGATCGCTGCGGTTCCAGGCCTCATGCTCGATGGTGTCGTCGAACACCCAGGCCTTGCCGGCCTCGCACTGCAGCGTTTCGTTGCCCACGCGCAGTGCGCAGCCGGGCGGCACGATCAAAGGCAGATGACAGATCAGCCGCGTGTTGATGAGCCCGTGGTGGGGCGGGATGTGGGTGCCCGGCCGCAGCAGGGAAAACATGATCGATGGTGAACGCCCCTTCAGCCGGGTCAGTGGCACCTCGGCCAAGGCGGCCATCGTTTTCGGGCAGCGCTCGGCGTTCTCTTGCACCACTTCGCCATTGCGCCACAGGTGAAAGGCGCTCCATGCCGGGTTGTTCACCAGTCCGTCCTGGCGCTTGCTCGGACGATTCGACTGCGACTGCACATAGGGCTCGAACGGTGCACCCTCGTCGAGAATGGCCAGCAACTCCTCGCGGATATCGTCGGTCGCAGCCTCCAGGCCTGCCAGCCAGGCGAACTGGCCGGGCTCGAAAAACTGAATCTGCGCAAGCTCGGGAAAGTAGTAGACCTTGGGCTGCTGGTAGTAGATCTGCCGGCTGCCCGACAGCAGATCGAGCGACTGGGTGAATCGCCTGGAATCCTCCCCCAGGCCCGCGCACGCCCGACCCATCTGCTCACGCAAATGTGCATCAAACTGCTGCGCGTAGCGTTCGCACATGGCCTGCGCGCGGGCAAGTTCCTGCTGCAGCTCACGCGGCAGCTGTGCGGGGTTCGGTGCCGCACCCATCGCCGCCCGATAGAACATCGAAGCCGCCCTCGCGTCGCCGGCCTGATCCATGCGGTCGGCCTTGAACAGCAACGCCTGCACATTGTCCGGCTCCAGGCGAAGTGCGGCATCCACGGCCGACATCGCGGCGACCTGATCCTTCAGCGCCAGACAAGCATAGGCCAGACCCAGGTGTACCGAGGCATCGGCACGTCGCTCGGCCACCAGGCGCTCGAACGAAGCGCGAGCGCCTGCGGGGTTGCCGCCCTTGAGTGCGGTCATGCCGGCCTGGGCGATCATGCGCACGTCGTTCGGGCTCGTCTGCATAGGATGGCGATCGGGTTTGAAACAGGCCCCATCATCACCCGAATCCGGCGCCGGGCCTCTCCGGACAAGCCCCGAAAGCAATACTTTGCGCTGCAACAGCCGCAGCACAAAAGCAAGCCGCACTATCGGCATGCCGGCGCGGCGACGGACGGTTCAAAATCACGACATGAACAATCCACAGATGCAAGCCGAGCAGGTCAGGCAGCTCGAAGCCGAGGCGAGCAAGTGCCTGCAGTCCGGTCGCCCCGACCTGGCGCTAAAGCTCTGGCAGAGCGCGCTGGCGATAGACCCCAACCATGTCCGCACCTTGATGGCCATGGCTCAGCAGGCCTTTCGCAGCGGCGAGACCGTCGCGGCACGCAAGGCAATGGAGCGGGTGGTGGCCATCGATGGCAAGGACTGCCAGCAATGGGTGAATCTGGCACTCGCCTGCCAGCGCCTGCAGGACGAAGCCGGCGAGGAAGACGCCATTCGAGGCGCCTTGCGGGTTGATCCCGGCGATCTGCTGGCCTTGATACAGCGTGCCAGCCTGCTTGAGCGGCAGGGCAAGACGCACCAGGCGGCCAAGGCCCACGGGGCCGTGCTGTCCGCATCGCCACCGCTGGAGCGCCTGCACGTGAATCTGCGGCCCGCCGTCACCAAGGCAATGGCATTCCGGGAGCGGTATGACAAAGAGTTCGGCGCCTTCCTGGACCGCTATCTGGAACCCACCTACCAGGCCTTTGCGGGCGAGCGGCTGAACAGGTTCCGCGACTCGCTGGACATCATGGTGGGCCGCAAGCGACGCTTCGACTCGCAGCCCGCCACCTATTACTACCCCAACCTCGCACCGACCGAGTTCTTCGAACGCAGCGACTTCCCCTGGCTTGATCAGGTCGAGGCGGCCACGGATGAGATACGCAACGAGTTTCTTGAAATCCTGAACGGGGAGGAAGGCTTCACGCCCTATCTGACCTACCCGGATGACGTGCCGCACTTCCAGTTCGCCGAGCTCAACAATTCGCCGCGTTGGAGTGCCTTCCACATTTATGAGAGCGGCCGGCTGGTCGAGGCCAACGCCCCCAAGTGCCCCAAGACCATCGCCATGCTTGCCGGCTGCCCCCAGCCCAGCCAGGCCGGGCGCACACCCACCGCGATGTTCTCGCTGCTCAAGCCGAATACGCGGATCCCGGCCCACACCGGCGTGACAAATGCCAGGCTGGTGACCCATCTGCCCTTGATCGTTCCGGAGCACTGCGGATTTCGCGTCGGCAACGACACCCGGGCCTGGGTGCCGGGCAAGGCCTGGGTGTTCGACGACACGATCGAACACGAGGCCTGGAACAACAGCGACAAGCTGCGTGTCGTGTTGATCTTCGATATCTGGCATCCGCAGCTGAGTCCGGCCGAGCGGGCCCTCATTTCGGCCATGTCGGAGGCGACGAATGCCTTCTCTGCCGAGGAGGGCAGCTTCGGCCTTTGAGGCCTCGGCGCCGCGCGCAAAAAAAAACGGGGAGCCTGAGCTCCCCGTTTTGACCTGCCGAGATCAGTTCGAGTTAGAACTTGTAGGTCGCGCTTACGAAGACCTTGCGACCCAGGGCGTCATACACCGAGGGATAGGTGTTGCCGTTACCCGCGCCTGTGGCCAGTTGCGAGGTGATGGGCGGATCCTTGTCCAGCAGGTTGTTGATGCCGCCGCTCAGCGTCAGGCCCTTGGTGACCTTCCAGCTGCCGGCCAGGTCCAGATAGTTCTGGGCGGCCAGTTCACGATCCACGCCATTGACCGTGCCCTTGAGCAGCGGATTGTCGCTGGCCGTCTGCAGGGTCACCTTGCTCAGGTGACGCCAGGTGACCGCCAGGTCGAAGCCCCAAGGCGATGCCCAGGTACCGCGCATCTTGTGACGCCATTCCGGATTCGGGCTGCCGCACTTGTTCGGTCCGTACAGGCCCACGCAGTCGTAGGTGCCCTGGCCCTTGATTTCTTCGGTTTCCAGCTTCTTCAGCAGGGTACCGACGAAGCTCAGGCCGACACTGCCGTAGGCGCCGATGCGTTGGCCATAGTTCAGGCCGAAGTCGAAACCGGAGGTGCGTGTGCTACCCAGATTCAGGTTCGTGCCCACGATGGACGCTTGCGGCAGCAGCCACAGGGTGCCCAGGCGGTCACGGGTGATCAGGCTACAGAAGATCGGATCGCCGTTTTCCAGGCACTTTGCGAGCGTGGTCGTCGGGTCGATGTTGCTGATGGTGTCCTTGACCTTGATGTCGAAGTATTCGACGGTCACGGACAGGTCACGCATCGGCGTCAGCACCACACCAAAGGTCGTGCTCTTTGCCGTTTCGGGCTTCAGGTTGGGGTTGCCACCGGCCAGGTAGTTGTACTGACCGGCCGGGCTGTCCTGGATGGTGCCGTACTGAGCAGGGGTGACACCGGTACGTGCGCAAGCCGCCAGGCTCGCCGTCGGCGTGGTGCCGGCGCAAGGATCTGCGTCGTTGTCATACAGGTTGTTGCCCTGGGCCTGGAACAGCTCGACCACATTCGGTGCACGCACGGCCTGCTGGTAGCTGCCGCGCAACTTGACCGCCTTGACCGGCGCCCACTCGCCACCGACACCGTAGGTGTTGGTCTTGGTGTTGGTGCCGTACTCGGAATGACGGTAGCTGCCGTTCACGCTCAGCAGTTCGGCCATCGGCTTGCCTTCAAGAATGGGCACGCGCACTTCGCCGAAGATGTCGTTCACGGTCGTCTTGCCAGCCAGACCCTTGGTCGGGCCGCCCGAACCGGACAGCTCGCCGGCGGCCGTCGCCGGATCGGTGGACAGGGCCAGTTCGTCACGGCGATGCTCAACACCGAAAGCGACGCCGACGCCGTTCTTGGCGCCAGGCATGCGGATGCCGTAGTCACCCAGATCGGCGGACAGGGAACCACCTTCCATGCCCAGATTGGTCGTGCCCTTGCGGAAGCCCGGCGTCTGCAGGTAGTTGAGCTGCGCTGCGGTCACGCCGCCCAGCAGCCAGGGGTTGTAGGGCACGCAGGAAGGATCGCTGCCGTTGACGACGGATGCGCAGGTGGCGACGCCGTTGACGTTCACCACATCCATGGCGCGGTCGATACGCGGCGACAGGAAGTAGTTGTTTTCGTTCTGGCTGTAGATGACCTTGCCGCGGATGACAAAGGCGTCATAGCTCCACTTGCCGATCTCGCCCTTGACGCCCACCACACCACGGAACGAGGTGTTGCGGAACTCGGATTGGCGACCGCCACCCTCGACGTTGCGACGCTGCAGCACGAAGTCTGTGGTGTCGCCGGGATTGACCAGGCCCAGGGCGGCCTTCCAGCTGGCCGACAGCAGGGGGTTGTCAAAATTCGCCGTGTGCACACTGCCGAAGGCACCGCCCGGGGCGATCTGGGCCACCGTCAGGTCGTCGTGGAACGAGAACTCGCCGTAGACCTTGGCGGTGTCGGTGAGCTCGTAGTTGGCCGTGCCATTGAAGCCATAGCGCTCGGAGGGGCGCTGGTAATGGTTGATGGGACCGAAGTTGTACTGGTCGGTCGCATTGGCGAATGTGCGTGCCGTGCCGCTGGCGTCGGCATTGGTGTAGACCTTGCCCGACGTCAGGTTGGTGATACGGCCGGTGGCATTGGTGCCCGAGCCACCGCAGGCGAAGCCCGCCGCGTTGGAGGAGACGGTACAGGCGCTGAAATCGCGCTCCGACTGCAGCAGGGCGTCGTCCTTCTTGTAGCTGAAGAACAGGGTGGCATTGCCCTGTTGTCGGCGAAGTTGGAGCCAAGCAGCAGGCTGATGTCGGTGGACTTGCCGTCGGCGCTCTTGTCTCCAGGAATATTGAATTCCTTGGGGTTGGTCTTGGCGCGCGTGGCCACGAGGTCGGCCACACCGGCGGTGCCTTGCTGGCCGTGGTTGTAAAAGCTGTGGTTGACGTCGAACTGCACGCCCTGGAACTTGTCGTTCATGATGAAGTTCACCACGCCGGCAACAGCAGCCGAGCCGTACACGGCCGATGCACCACCGGTCAGGACTTCAACGCGCTTGATCAGCGCGGCAGGGATCTGGTTCAGGTCGGCTGCGGTGTTGGTCGGGCTGCCCAGCGGCAGGCGGCGGCCGTTGACCAGCACCAGGGTACGGTCGGCGCCCAGGCCACGCAGGTTCACCGTGGCCGTGCCGGTCGAGCCGTTCACGACGTTGCCGCCCTGGTCGGCAAAAACTTGCGGCAGGTTGTTCAGCAGGCTTTCGACGTTGCGTACGCCGTCGGTCTTGATTTCCTTCTCGCCGATCACGGCCACCGGGCTGGTGCCCTCGAGGCTGATCGACTTGATGCGCGAACCAGTGACTTCGATGCGTTCCAGCTGCTGCTGGGCCAGGGCTGGCGCGGTCATCGCCCAGCCGCCCATGGCGACGAGTACGCCGGTGCAAATTTTTGACTTCTTGAACATTGGAGCTCCTTAACGGCAGAAGTAGAGGTCGATAGACTCAGTTCGGAAGGCGCCGCCCCGGGCCTTGTAGGCATGGGCCGCCATGTGAACCAATTAACGATTCTCTAGGTCAGCAGGAGCATTCAAATCTAGGGAATTCCTTGACGATGTTTGGATGCAAACCCCAACCCGCCTCGACCTCGGAAGACAAATATCAATAAAAACAATGACTTATCTTTCGACTTGAACACCCAGAGCGCTTCGCGAAGTCAATTACTTATCAATTCTTAATACGTTGACCCGCTTGCAGGCCCTTGTGCACGTTGGCTGAACACAACATAGCGAGAATGCGGGCTTGCGCAAATGCAACAAGCCCCGGCGGCTGGCGCCGGCGGGGCTTGTTGCTCAACCGAGCTTAAGGTCGGTCAGGCCGGCACTTGCAGCCTCGGCACGGCCGCCAGCAGGGTCTTGGTGTAGTCGTGCTGGGGGTGTTGCAGCACGGCCTGCGCCGTGCCGGCCTCGACGATGCGACCACTCTGCATCACCGCCACCGTGTCGGCGATGTACTCGACGACGCCGATGTTGTGGGTGATGAACAGGAAGGACAGGCCCATGTCGCGCTGCAGCTGTCGCAGCAGGTTGAGGATCTGCGCTTGCACCGACACATCCAGCGCCGAGGTCGGCTCGTCGCAGACGATCAGCTTCGGTTCCACGGCCAGTGCGCGGGCGATGGCAATGCGCTGACGCTGGCCGCCCGAGAACTCATGCGGATAGCGGTCCAGCGCGTCCTGCCGCAGGCCGACCTGGTCGATCATGGCCTCGATGCTCTTGCGCCGGGCGCCGGCATCCAGATCGGGGCGCAGGGCGAGCAGCCCCTCCTCCAGCACGTCGAACACGCGCATGCGCGGGTTCAGTGAGGCAAAGGGGTCCTGGAAGATGATCTGGATCGAGCGGCGGGCCTCGCGCAGCGCGTCGCCGGACAAGGTGAACAGATCCTTGCCACCCAGCAGCGCCTGGCCCTCGATGGTGCCGATCTGGCGCAGCAGCTGGACGATGGCCTTGCCGGTGGTGGTCTTGCCGCAGCCCGACTCGCAAACCAGGGCCAGGGTCTCACCGGCGCGGATATTGAACGACACCCCGTCCACCGCCTTGAAGATGCGCCTGGAGCGCTTCAGCAGGCCGCCGCCGATCGCAAAGCTGACGCGCAGGTCGCGCACCTCCAGCAGATTGGCGTTGGTGTTGGCGGCCTTTTCGGGCGTGACAGCCTCGACCACCTCGGCGCGCGCCACCTCGGCCGGCACGGCAATGCCGGGCGCATACAGCCAGCAGCGCACGCTGTGTGGCTTCGGGAAGGCGGGGAAGTCGATCAGCTCGGGCGCCTGGTTGCGGCAGGTGTCGAAGACCCGCTCGCAGCGCGGCGCGAAGCGGCAGTGGTTAAAGGTCTGCCACAGCGGCGGCACGGTGCCGCCGATAGCCGCCAGGCTGCCGCCGCGCTTTTGCGCATCGGGCAGCGCACGCAGCAGCGCGTGAGCGTAGGGGTGCTTGGGCGCGTTGAAGAACTCGGCCGCGCTGGCCACCTCGATGATCTGACCGGCATACATCAGCGCCACGCGGTGGGCCATGCCCGAGACCACGGCCAGGTCGTGGGTGATCAAGAGCAGGCCCATGCCCTGCTCTCTCTGCAGGTCCTTCAGCAGGTCGAGGATCTGCGCCTGTATGGTCACGTCCAGCGCGGTGGTCGGCTCGTCGGCGACCAGGAAGTCGGGCTCGGTGGCCAGGGCCATCGCGATCATGATGCGCTGCTTCTGGCCGCCGCTGATGCGGAACGGGTATTCGTCGATGCGGCGCTCGGGCTCGGGAATGCCCACGCGCCCCAGCCAGTCGATGGCCTTGGCGCGGGCTGCCGAGCCGCGCAGCTCGGTATGCGTCTCGATCGCCTCGACCAGTTGTGCGCCGACGCGCATCACCGGGTTCAGGCTGGTCGAGGGCTCCTGAAAGATCATCGCGACGCGGCGGCCGCGGATGCGGCGCATCGCCACCTCGGGCAGCTCGACCAGGTCGGTGGTTCCGTCGATGATGATGCGGCCACCGGTGACGGCGCCGTTCTCGGGCAGCAGGCGCAGCAGGGCCAGGGCCGTCATGCTCTTGCCGCAGCCGGATTCGCCGACCAGGGCAAAGGTCTCGCCCCGCTCGATCGCCAGGCTCAGGCCGTCCAGCGCGCGCACGACGCCGTTGTCGGTGTCCAGGCCCACCTTGAGGTTTTGTATGTCCAGCATTTGTATTTACCTCAGGTCGCGGTCTTGGAGGCGGGCTTCAAGAGCACCTTGGCGCGCACCACGCGGGCGCGCGGGTCGAAGGCATCGCGCACTCCATCGGCGAACAGATTGGCGGCCAGCACCAGGCTGACCATGAAGCCGAAGGCGGCAGCAAACGACCACCAGACGATGGGGTCACGGCTCATTTCGGTACGGGCCAGATTGATCATGCCGCCGAAGCTGTTCATGCTCGGATCGACACCGACACCGACATAGGACAGCACCGCCTCGTAGAGGATCAGGGCCGAGAACTCCAGCACCGTCGAGATCAGCATCAGATGGGCGACATTGGGGAAGATGTGGCGCACCATGATGCGGCCGTGGCCGACGCCGAAGGCATTGGCGGCCTGCACATAGTCCAGCTCGCGCAGCTTCATCGTCTCGCCGCGCAGCAGCCGGCACAGGCCGGCCCAGCCGGTGGCACCGAGAATGAAGCACAGCAGCAGCAGCTTCAGGTCACTGCGCTCGGCGCCGGTCTCGAACAGCTCCGGGTGCTTGTCCAGATAGACCTGCACCATCAGCACGCAGGCAGCGATCAACAGGATATTGGGCACCGACGACAGCACGGTGTAGACGTACTGGATGATCTCGTCCACCCAGGCGCGGAAGTAGCCGGCCATGATGCCCAGGGTGACGGCCAGCGGCAAGGTCGCCACCGTGGCAAGCGTGCCGATCACAAAGGCGGTACGTATGCTCTTCAGCGCCTGGTAGAGCACGTCATTGCCGGTGCGGTCGGTGCCCAGCACGTGGTAGTGGTTCATCAGCGCCAGGGTCGGGCCGATCAGCAGCGCCATCACGATGGCGGTCCAGAACGCTACATGCCAGGGGATGGCCAGCTCACGTTCGCGCACGCGGCGAAAGCCCTCGCCCATGGACACCTGCCAGTGGCGCGACAAGCTGGACAGCACCAGCACACTGACCGCAAAGGCCACAGCCAGGCCGCCGGCGGCGCCGAGCAGCGTGCGCCAGGCCAGGTCACCCAGCCATTGATTGGCCGGGTCGGTCAGGTGGGCGCCGCCGAACTTCAGGCGCGGCGACGTGCGCACGATCTGGCCTTCGACGACGTCGGATTCCTTGGTGAAGCCCTCATAGGCCAGCGGGCGCGAGTAGGTCGCCTCGCGGGCATTGACCACGCGCGTGAACAGCACGTCCATCAGCGACTGGGTGCGCGTGTCATAGGCCGGCTTGCTGTTGTCGGCACCCTGGGCCGGTGGCAGCAGGCTGCGGAAATGGACGCTGTCCAGCACGGTGATGGTGAGGCAGAACAGCAGCACCAGCGACGAGGCCAGCGCCGACGCATGGGTGAAGACCTTGCGCCAGTTGGCGCTCAGCCCCGGACTGCGCTTCACGTAGAGGCCGTAGCCCAGCACGGCCAGCACCAGCAACCAGACCGAGGCATCGGTCCACAGGAGTACGAACTTTGGCATTGTGTTGCTCCAGAACTCTGGGAAGGCCTTGTGGGCCTTAGCCCAGCCGCACGCGGGGATCAACCCAGGTGTAGGCGAGGTCGATCAAGATGTAGGTGGCGATGTAAAGCAGCGAGCCCAGGAACACCATGGTGCGCACGATGGCGAAGTCCTGGCCCGAGATCGCCTCGATCACGTAGGCGCCCAGCCCCGGCAGGCCGAAGAAGCTCTCGAACACCAGGCTGCCCAGGAACACATAGGGCAGATAGGACCCGGCGCTGGTGATGATGGGGATCAGCGCATTGCGCAGCACGTGGCGGAACAGCACCACATGCTCGGCCAGGCCCTTGGCGCGCGCGGTGCGCACATAGTCCTTGCCGATCTCCTCGAGGAACATCACGCGGTAAAAGCGCGCCTCGGTGCCCAGCCGCGCGATCAGCGACAGCAACACCGGCAGCATCATGAACTTGACCGCGTCCAGCCCCGGTGCATAGCCGGAGATCGGCGCCAGACGCAGCAGCTTGGAGAACAGGAACTGGCCGACGATGATGTAGAACAGGCTGGAGATCGACAGCATCACCACGCACAGCACCACGCCCCAGAAGTCGAATCGGGTGTGCCTGAACATCACCAGCAGCAGCGCAAAGGCGGTGCTGGCGAATACCTGCAGGATGAACAGCGGCAGCGCCATCTGCAGGCTGACGATCATGCGCGACTTGATCTGGTAGCCGATCTCGCCGGCGCTCTCGGCATCGGCACGGCCGAAGTTCAGGGTGAACAGCGACACCGAGCGCTCCCAGAAGATGGTCTGGGTGAAGCGCTCCGCGCCCTGCTTGGCCTCGTTGACATACAGCGGCTTGTCATAGCCGCGCTCGATCTTCCACTTCTCTATCAGCTCGGGCGTGACCCGCTTGCCGCCGATGTTCAGCCGGGCCATATCGTCCGGCGTGTTGACGGTGAAGAACAGGAAGAAGGTGGCCAGGTTCACGCCCAGCAGCACCAGCGCGCCATAGGCGAGGCGACGCACAATATAAGAAATCATCTGGTCAATCCTCGTGAACTTTCGTCAGGCCAGCAGTTCGCCGCGCGCATTCAGGCGCTCGCGCTTCTTGAAGCTGCGCACAGCCCCCCAGACCACCAGGGCGATCGCCAGCAGGCCCCCGAGCAGCGGCCACCAGATCGCCTTGTTCCAGTCGGCCGTGCGGCGCACGCGTTCGGCCGGGTCCACGCGGTAGTAGCGCAGGCCGTCACGGATCATCACCGCCGGCTTGGCGTTGTGCACCCATGACTGGTAGGCGCTGGAGGCGAAGGGGAAGTAGCCCCAGGTCCAGGGTGTGTCTTCCTGGGCGATCTTCACCATCTTGTCGATCACGAGCTGCTTCTCCGGGCCGTCATCGAGCTGCTTGAGCTGGTTGTAGAGCTTGTCGAATTCGACGCTCTCGTAGTTCGAGGTGTTCTCGCCATCGGCCTTGGTCTTGCCGTTCGGGCCGTAAAGCAGGAACAGGAAGTTCTCGGCGTCCGGATAGTCGGCCAGCCAGCCCAGCCAGAAGATCTGGTGCTTGCCCTTGCGCACCTTGTCCTGGAACTGGTTGTTGTCGGTGGCCCGCACCTCCAGTTGCAGGCCGATCTTGGCGAACTGCTTGACCGTCCAGTCCAGGCGCGATTTGGTCTCGGGCGTCGGCGCCGAGTAGTAGTCGTAGTTCAAGACCAGCGGCTGGCCGGATTGGGCGTCGCGGCCGCCGGGGTAGCCGGCTTCGATCAGCAGCTGCTGCGCTTCCTCGATCGAGCGGCGCTGGGCCTCGCCGTTGACCAGCTTGTGGGTGATCGGATTGATGCCCTCGGGCGTGCCATGGCGCGAGCCGAACAGGCCGCCGGGCAGCGGGCTCATCGCGGCCTCGCCGGCGTCCATCGGGAAGATGCGGCTCCACTCCTCCCAGTCGATGACGATGGCAATCGCCTGGCGCAGCTTCTTCTTCTTCAGCTTCTCCGCGGCCGTGCCCATGTCGCCGATGACCGGGTCCAGCATATTGAAGGCGATGAAGTAGCTGTTGGTGTCGATGAACTTGGGCAGTTGGAAACCCTTGTAGTCGAATTCGCGCTTGACGTCTTCCGAGTCCTTGGCCTGGACGATGTACTCCAGGCCGGTGTCGGTGCGCTCGACCACCGGCGTGTCGTAGAAGCCCTGCTTGAACTTGGCCTCGCGCGGCACCTTCTCCTTGTCTATGGTCAGCACCACCTTGTCGATGAAGGGGGTCTTCTTGCCGCAGTCGGCCAGCAGACCGGCCTCCTTGTCGCCGGGCATGCCTTCGCAGGGATAGGGCTCACCGCGGTAGTTGGGGTTGCGAGACATCACATGCCGGCGGTCCTGGACATACTCGGTCATCATGAAGGGACCCGTGCCGACCGGCCAGACGTCCAGGCTCAGGCCATTGGCGGCCATGCCCTTCTGGGCATAGAACGCGTCGGCCTCCCAAGGGACGGGCGCCAGAAAGGTCATTGCCATCCAGTAGTTCCACTGCGGGTACTTGCCCTTGATGCGGATGCGCAGCAGGTGCTTGTTCGGTGCGGTCACGCCGGCCATTTCGAACTTGCGGAAGTCCAGGAAGGGCTTGTCCAGGTCGGTCGGGGCCAGTCCCTTGCGCAATTTGGCGTCCTCGGCCTTGATCACGGCGCCGTATTCCTTCAGGCCGACCACGTATTCGGAGAACAGGCCGTAGATCGGCGCGGTGATGCGCGTCGTGGCGTGACGGCGCAGCGCATAGACAAAGTCGTCGGCGACCAGTTCGCGGGTGCCCTGGTGCTCGAACTCCAGCGGCGAGCGCTTGGTGCCCAGCGCGTCGGCCTTCAGCGCGTGGTAGCGGTAGTTGCCCTGCTCGTCCTTGGCAAAGGCCGGGTGCGGCTGGTACAGCACGCCCTTCTTGATCGGCACCTCATAGACGCTCTCGACGATCTTCTCGCCCGGGGCGTCCTCGGGCAGGATCTTGCCGTCCTTGTCCAGGTAGACCGGCTTGACGACATCGGCCGCTGTCTTGGGCTCCAGGGTGAAGGGGCGCTTCAGGTAGTGGTAGCCATACAGCGGCTCGTAGATCGAGTAGGTGTAGGGCGTCTCGTTGTTCCAGTACGAGGCGGTCGGGTCCAGATGGCGCGGCGAGCGCTCCTGCACCGAAGTGTAGAAGGTGTTGGTGGCGGCGGCATCGCTGGGCCAGGGATTGTTGTCGCAACCGGCCAGCACCGTCATCAATGCCAAACCGGCAACACCCGCCGCGGCGCGCCGTGCGGTACTCGCTGCGGCACGCGCCCTTGCTTTCAAGCTGCCCATGTGGCTCTCCAACTTATGCCTTGCGGGACTGTCCTTGGCGATACGCCAAGCACTGCCCCCAACTGACTCGATCCACGCGTCATACGGATCACCATGACGCCCCGTCCAAAAAAATTCAGCCTCTGGAAGGCATGGCTTGTGGCCGTGCCGCCCCGAGGCGTGGTCGCGCATTCTAAGCGCTGACGCGCAGCTGACATCCCGGCGACACCTAGGGTTTGCCAGTAAGCGCCCCCTGAATGCAGGTAGCGTGCAGTCAAGCGCTCAGCAGATAACTGGGCCTAGAAGTGGCTCCAGCCCATGAAGGCATCCCTGCCCTGCACCGCCAGGGTGACCTTGGCGCCCACCGGCAGGCAGACCTTGGTCGGCACATGGCCGAAGGGCAGACCGGTCAGGATAGGCGTACGGGTACGGGCACGCACCGCCTCGATCGCGGCCTTCAGTGTGTAGCCGCGATCCAGCGGCGACTTGCGCCAGGCGCTGAAGGCGCCCAGCACAATGGCCTTCTGCGCGTCGAGCACGCCGGCCTGTTGCAACTGCAGCAGATTGCGCTCGATGCGGTAAGGGTGTTCGTTGACGTCTTCCAGGAACAGGATGCCGCCCTTGATGCGTGGCATATGGGGCGTGCCCAGCAGCGAATTCACCACGCACAGGTTGCCACCCCACAGCGTACCCTTGACATCCACACCGTCGAAGCCGGCCTCGGTGCGGAAACCCACGGCCTCCAGCGCGCCGTCCATCGCCTCGGTGAAGCAGTCCTGCGTCACATCGTCGACGCCGCCATCGGCCTCGGCGCGGCCGAAGTCGTCGCAGGCCAGCGGGCCGGCCCAGGTGTGCAGGCCGGCCGCCGCCTTGGTGTGGGCAAGCAGACCCAGCTGCATTGAGGTCAGATCGCTCTGCCCCACCCAGCGGGTGCCCTGCTCGACGCTGCGCGCAATCAGAGCCCAATCGACGCCGTCGAGCAGCCGCGTCATGCCATAGCCGCCGCGGGTGGCCAGCGCGATGCTGGGCGCCTGTTCGGCCACGCGGTGCAGCGCGGCCAGGCGGGTGGCATCGTCACCGGCAAACCTCTGGTGCTTGGCCAGCGCATCGGCGTCAATGCTGACCTCGTAGCCCAGCGCTTTCAGACGCTTGGCGGCCAGTTTCAGTGGCGCAGCCTTGAGCAACACGCCAGCCGGCGTGAACAGCGTCACGGTGCTCATCTGCTGATGCTCGGCATCGGTATGGCCACAAGTGCCTTCGGTATCACACAGCGTGTGTCGGGTCATGTGTCGTCCAGGTGCAAGGCTTCGCCTTGGGGAATGGGATCGCTGTCGCCGGCGGGAGCCTGGCGCCTGCGTTTGGCGGCAGCGCGCCGCTCGGCAAAAAAGTCGCGCAACAGCTGGGCGCTGGCCTCGGCCAGCACACCGCCCTGCACCTGCGTGTGGTGGTTCAGGCGCTTGTCGGCGAACAGATCCAGCACCGAGCCGGCTACGCCGGTCTTGGGGTCGGTCGCGGCGAACACCACGCGTTTGAAGCGCGCATGCATCAGCGCCATCGCGCACATCGCACAGGGCTCCAGGGTCACGAACAGCTCACACTCCGGCAGACGGTAGTTGCCCAGCAGCTGGGCCGCATGGCGCAGCGCCACGATCTCGGCGTGCGCGGTCGGGTCATGGGTGGTGATGGGCCGGTTGTAGCCGGTGGCAATGACCTGGCCGCCGCGCATGATCACCGCTCCCACCGGCACTTCGCCGACCAGCAGGGCGTTGTGCGCCTGGTCCAGCGCCAGCCGCATGGCATAGGCGTCCGAAGCCAGGGTCTCGGACGCGTCGGGCGGAGGGCGGATTGGGGGGGCGGAATCGGTCATGGGCAAGCGGGGCGAAGTGTAGCAACCCGGGTCGGCGCAGCCGCCGTCAACGCTATGCTTGGCCCATGCAAGACGCCCTGTTCCCCGATGAAATCCTGCCCGTCGCGGCCGCCGAGCGCAGGCCGAAAGGCGTGGACAGCGGCGTCAAACCCGCGCCCGTCGATGCCGACACCAAGGCTCTGGCCCAACGCCTGCCGCCGCAGCTGCACCTGGGCACCACGTCCTGGAGCTATCCCGGCTGGGCCGGTCTGGTCTGGGCCGGTGAACATGGCGAGTCGCTGCTGTCACGCCAGGGTCTGCAGACCTATGCCCGGCATCCGCTGCTGCGCACCGTCAGCATCGACCGCAACTTCTACAGAGCCCTGACTGCCCCACAGTACGAGCACTATGCCGCCCAGGTGCCGGACGACTTCCGCTTCGTCGTCAAGGCACCCAGCCTGATCAGCGACGCCCAGGTGCGCGACGAGGACGGCCGCGGCCAGCAGCTCAACAGCGCCTTTCTCGACCCGGTGCTGGCCGTGCAGGAGTTCGTGCAGCCGGCCCTCGAAGGCCTGGGCGCCAAGATCGGTGCGCTGGTGTTCCAGCTCAGCCCGCTGGCGCCGCAGCAGCTGGCCAATATGCCCGAGGTGCTGCAGAAGCTGGACGCGATGCTCGCCGCCCTGCCCTCGCTGCGCTCGATGG
>Ga0187844_10000236_pt1 | contig 42030 bp, 35 predicted proteins | sample SpaLakP09_SKY_50_FD_134517 | JGI IMG/M metagenome (GOLD analysis project Ga0187844, IMG submission 134517) | Oligotrophic lake water microbial communities from Sparkling Lake, Wisconsin, USA - SP09_SKY_50 | ecosystem: Environmental > Aquatic > Freshwater > Lake | place: USA: Sparkling Lake... | reverse complement strand
GTACAGGGAGCGACGATCTCGGACAAATAACCCGACATTTCTTTAGCGCGGGCAAATGTCTTATTGAACTTACCACCTTCAGTACCCCATGCAGGTCCAACCCAGACGCAACCTACCGTATTGTTTTTGACGCCTTTGGTGAGGCGGGACACTTGTTGCCAGATCCAGGTCTTCGGCAATTCAGGCGCAGCGTAAGAAGCCATAGTGTCGCCATTGACGACAACCACCAGATTTGGCTTGTAGGTTTTGATGAGTTCATTGAATGGACGTGTCATCGCATCCTGACCTGTTTTGACTTCTACCGGGCCATCCTTGATACGCGCAGCACCGCCGCAAGGCGACTGACTCTTTACCATCCAGTCCCCAGCGGCAACGCCGCAAGCACCGAAGGAATAGACCACGGCACCCTTGCTCATCAAATCGTCATGCAGAGTGGTGATCAGGTAATCTGGAGTCGACATATGGCTATCGCCAATAATCAGGACGGTCAATCCGGCTAACAGTGCGCTCATGGTATGTTTACTTATAAATATTCATTTAAAAAATATTCGTCGTTTTTGCGCGCCTGGCTGTTTGACAAGCATGCTGGACGAACTCTGGAAAATAAATCTTGCATTTATTTACACTTCATTGCATTTGCTTACAATTCACTTGGACCTTGTCCCAAGTTCAAGACTAAGGACAGATATTTATGCAAATACAGCAATAAAATCTAGTTTAAACAAACCAGTTTGAAATTCCAGCTAGTTGACGAAAGTTCACAAATACATTTCTTTAAGCAATAAATGTAAGCAGGGAAACTGCAAGCGATTTTTACATGTAAATTGAACTCATTTGGCGCGGGGCGTGCACCGGGACAAGTAAATAGTGCTAAGCTTCAACAAGCTGAAGATTAAGCAGCTGAACAGCTTACTTTTCAGGCAAGCTCCAAGTAATATGGATCAAATTTGCCTGTTCCCGGAATTTAATATGGGCAGCCCTGATTAATCCCTTATAATTAAGCAGTTATGACAAGCGGCGGCATGTAAATGCTGCCCGTTTTATTTATGGCTATCAAACATTTCCTGCAGTTCTCCGATTTCACCTTGTCCGAATTTGAATACGTGATGCAGCGTGCACGCATCATCAAACAGCGTTTCAAGGCTTATCAGACTTATCACCCTCTACTGGATAGAACTCTGGTGATGGTGTTCGAAAAAAATTCCACCCGTACCCGCCTGTCATTTGAAGCAGGCATGCATCAACTGGGCGGTGCTGCCATCTACCTCAATACCCGCGACAGCCAATTGGGCCGTGGTGAGCCGGTAGAAGACGCAGGCCAGGTCATGTCACGCATGTGCGACATCATCATGATCCGCACCTTTGAGCAGGAAATGATAGAACGCTTTGCTGCAAATTCACGTGTGCCAGTCATCAATGGCTTGACGAATCAACATCATCCCTGCCAGGTATTGGCAGATGTATTTACTTATATTGAACACCGCGGCTCCATCACCGGTAAAAAGGTGGCATGGATAGGTGACGCCAATAACATGCTGTACTCGTGGCTGCAAGCAGCACAGGTATTCAACTTTCATCTGCATATCTCTACGCCGAAAGGCTATGACATGGACTTGAAGCAGGTGACTGCAGACCCATCGCAATACACGGTATTTGACAGCCCGTCCGACGCTTGCGCCGGAGTCGACCTGGTGAATACCGATGTCTGGACCAGCATGGGCTATGAAGATGAAAACCAGGCCCGCCTGAAAGCCTTTGACGGCTGGATAGTCGATGAAGCCAAGATGGCCCGCGCCCATCCTGACGCCCTTTTCATGCACTGTCTGCCCGCACACCGTGGTGAAGAAGTGTCTGCTGGCGTCATAGATGGCCCGCAATCAGTCGTCTGGGACGAAGCCGAAAACCGCCTGCATGTGCAAAAAGCCTTGCTGGAGTATTTGGTGGTTGGCGAGATTCGTTGAGTTTGTCATTTTAAGAAAAGACCTCTCAACACAGAGGCACGGAGACACAGAGTAAGCACAGAGGAAAAACCGAAGAAAATCTTGTTGGTACGAGATTATTCTTGAATCAGTGGCCTGTGAATGGAATCGTTTCTCTGGGAATCGCATTTGTATTGGAAAGGTAAGCTCAAATAAATCTCTCCCTCAAAGTAACGAGACTGAAAAATATGATGTTTCTCCTCATGCTTTTCTCTGTGTCTCCTTGCCTCTGTGGTGAGCCTTTTGGTCTTCCCTATTATTTATTTTTGAAAGCACATCATGAGCGATACTAAAAAAGTCGTCCTCGCCTATTCTGGCGGTCTGGATACCTCTGTCATTTTGAAATGGCTGCAAGATAATTATCAGTGCGAAATCGTCACTTTCACTGCCGATCTGGGCCAGGGTGAAGAGCTGGAACCAGCGCGCGCCAAAGCCATCAAGTTTGGTATCAAGCCTGAAAATATTTTTATCGATGATGTGCGTGAAGAATTCGTACGCGACTTCGTCTTCCCTATGTTCCGCGCGAATACGGTGTATGAAGGTGAGTATCTGCTGGGTACGTCCATCGCCCGTCCACTGATCGCCAAACGCCTCATCGAAATCGCCAAAGAAACTGGTGCAGACACCATTTCCCATGGTGCGACTGGCAAAGGTAATGACCAGGTACGTTTCGAGCTCGGCGCCTATGCGTTGATGCCAGGTATCAAGATCATCGCCCCATGGCGCGAATGGGATTTGCTGTCCCGTGAAAAACTGATGAAATATGCTGAAGACGCAGGCATAGAAATCGACCAGAAACATAAAAACGGTGGCGCGCCCTACTCTATGGATGCCAACCTGTTGCACATCAGTTTTGAAGGCCGTCACCTGGAAAACCCAAGTGCCGAAGCCGAAGAATCCATGTGGCGCTGGACTGTCAGCCCAGAAGCAGCACCAGACCAGCCAGAATATCTGGATGTAGAATTTGAACGCGGTGACATCGTCGCCCTGAATGGCGTGCGCATGTCGCCAGCAACGGTGCTGACTGAATTGAACCGCCTGGGTGGCAAGCACGGCATAGGCCGTCTGGACCTGGTGGAAAACCGTTATGTCGGGATGAAATCCCGCGGCTGCTATGAAACACCAGGAGGCACCATCATGCTGCGCGCCCACCGTGCAATTGAATCCATCACCCTGGACCGTGAAGTCGCCCATCTGAAAGATGATCTGATGCCACGTTACGCCAGCCTGATTTATAACGGCTACTGGTGGGCGCCAGAGCGCGTCGCGCTGCAAACCCTGATTGATCATACCCAACACACAGTCAATGGCTGGGTACGCCTGAAGCTGTACAAAGGCAATGTCATCACGGTATCGCGCGATTCGAAAACCGATTCGCTGTTCGACATGAACATCGCTACCTTTGATGAAGATGGCGGCGCCTACAACCAGGCAGACGCTGGCGGCTTCATCAAACTGAATGCATTGCGCATGCGTATTGCTGCCAATGCCCGCGCAAAACGCGGTCAGTAATTATCTGAACACTTAACCTATTCCCGACCCGCCCATTCATTTGCGCGGGTCTTTTTTTCGGAGTTACCCTGCATGTCTACCCAATTTGATCAAGTCAGCGTCATCAAGAAAGCCAATCTGTTTTTTGATGGCAAATGCGTTTCCCACACAGTATTGTTTGCCGATGGCAGCAAAAAAACCGTGGGCATCATCTTCCCTTCCAGCCTGGTTTTTAACACTGGTGTCGCAGAAATCATGGAATTGAATGCAGGCAAATGCCGTGTGCGCATCAATGACGAAGCTGAATGGTCCACCTATGAAGGTGGCCAGCAATTTAATGTACCAGCAAATGCAAAATTCGAGATTGAAACTCTGGAGACACTTGATTACGTCTGTCATTTTGCCTGATTCGCCATAAATCCCTGATGGGCCAGCAGAATGAAAAATGGCCCATCATTTCTCTATAACTCGAAACGCAGACTAATCCTGAGCATCTGTCTGCTCATGCAGTTGAAAGCATTGCCAGGCAAGTTCACGCAGACGCTGGCGCAATGCTGGTGGCGCAATTACTTCCAGTTCCGGCCCTATCCCCAATAACATTTGTGCCGCATGCTCTATGGTTTCTATGGGCAGAGTCATGGTTTGCCAGCCCTTATCCAATCCCATATCAACAAGCATAGCGTCCCGCTGCGCCTCCACGGCCTGTGCTGCGAAGGCACCCAGTTTGCTTATCCTGTCCAGACCAGTAGCTGACACACGCAAATGCGCAGTGCTCGATCTCAGTTCTTTTTCAAACCTTGCTGTTGCCTCATTCCAGAAATCTGGCAAATCAAAATCACCATGTCTGTCAAAGTGCTCTTCCAGCACCTGTATGTCAGTGATGTGCACGACCTTGAAGATGCGTATTCTTTTGGGGCTACTGGCGCGGCTCTGGCTATTCGCCACCAGATACCAGCCCCCCGCCTTGAGCACCAGGCCCAAAGGTTCCATTTGCCATTGCCGCAAGCCAGACCAGCTTTCATAACTGGTCTTCAATTTCTGCTGCGCCAGTACGGCGCGGGCAATGCGCGGCAACTCCATGGTACTTTGCTCATTGCGATACCAGTCGTTGGTATCCAGATGAAAGCAGTCCGCAATACGGCGTGAGCCTTCGCGCAAGCTGGGCGGCAATGATGCCATGAGCTTGCGGCTTGCCCTTGTTGCGGCATTGCCCAGCCCCAATGCAATGGCTGGCCCTGGCAGACCTATCATGAACAGGGCTTCGGCCTCGTCATTTTCCAGGCCGGTAAACTGGCTGCGGTAACCTGCCATCAGTTGGAAGCCGCCATGCGGCCCGCGGTCACTTTGGACCGGGATACCAGCGGCGCTCAACTCATCAATGTCGCGGTAAATTGTGCGTACTGAGACTTCAAATTCAGCGGCCAGTGTCTCGGCACCGATCCTACCGCGCAATTGCAGCAAGATCAGGATGGAAAGCAAACGACTGGCACGCATAAATGACAACTCCTGAATAATTCCTGACATTCCTTGTCAAGAATTGCAGCCTATCATGGCTACGCTTGTCACAACAAATTCAATCAAGGAGATACGCCATGAGCACAACAAACCACGATCCACAAAGAAGGGTCTTGCTGCAAACCGCGGCGGGGATAGCCGTCAGCCAATTAGCCGCCAATAAAGCAGCAGCCACAGCGAGCACAAAACCGATGAACAAGAAAGAGCACAACGGCAAACCAGGTGAATTCGATTTTCTCAGCGGTTCGTGGAAAATCAGTCACAGGCGTTTGAAAAACCGCGTCACCAAAGAATGGGATGTGTTTGAGGGTGAAGCCACTTGCTGGAGCATACTTGGCGGTGTCGTCAGCGTTGAAGAGTTGCGCATACCCGCACGCAACTTCAGCGGTATGGGCTTGCGCATGCTCGATTTGGAAAACAAGCAATGGTCAGACTTTTGGGTAAATGGCCGTGCTGGCGTGCTCACCCCGCCTGGTGTCATCGGTGGTTTTGAGAATGGTGTCGGCTTATTTGTTTCCGATGAAGAGGAGGAAGGCAAACCCATCAAGGTGCGCGGCATCTGGGACAATATCTCAGCCACGACATGCCGCTGGCAACAGGCGGCTTCCCGCGATGATGGAAAAACCTGGGAAGACAACTGGATCATGGACTGGGTGCGGGTAAGCTGAGTTTTACGCTTACTCTCACTTCGGCCATCTGGCCTGCAAACTCTTGCAGGCCATCAGCCCAGTTATCAGTGCAGTTTATCCAGGGCAGTATCCAGTACTTCAGGCTTGAAACCACGGATTTGTCGATTGCCCACCAGGATCAAGGGGACGATATCGCCCTTTAATTGTATAAAGTCTTGTTTTGCCTTGGGAGAGTCGTTGATATCCATCTTTACAAAGGCGATATTCCTGGCCTTCAGATGCTCTTGCGCTTTCGCACAAAAAGGACAGGTAGCCGTTGCATACACCACGACTTGGGTTTTCGCATCAGGGAAATAAGCGCTGTAATCCCCTTCCACATAGGCCGGGGTCAGCCAGCGCGGGACGTTAGCAGCAGCCAGCCCTACCCCCAAACCTGCCACAAGTATCAAGGCGTATGCAGCAAATGACTTCAATTTTTGTTTCAGCATTCTCTTCCCGACCCCTCTTGATAGCTCAAAACCATTTTATAAAGTGGCGCAAAGCAGGACATCTCCGCGGCAATTGAACTTGAACGATATTCTTCAAAAGCAAATGTTGTCAATATAAATATTTAATAAGTATATTCAATAAATAAATATTGACTTGGAAATATCGTTAAAATAAGATCAACAAGTTGAGATCACTCTCAATACCAAGCGTTTGACTTTCATACATTCACAGGAGTCTGTAATGAACAAAATGAAAAAAGCGTTGTTTGTATTTTTTGTTGGCGTTGGCGTTTCTTTCGGCATCGCCGGAAGTGCCTCTGCATTAGTACCATGCGAAGCATGCTATGCCTGGCTTGAAGAATGCCAGAATGGCGACCAGACAGCCTGCAATAATTATTACAAACCTATCCACCGCTGCTCAGGTTGTTAGTTCGAACGTGAGACGAGCGGCCAGGGGCATGGCAAGACAGACACGCGCCGCTCTTTCACCTGTCATGAAGCCATATTTCAGCCAAGGCAATCTTTTGTAGATTACCCCTCCTGTTGAAACACATCTCAATACTTCTGCTGTAGAAAACGAAGCAACTCTGGTGAGTTTTCAAGTTCGTACTTGATAAGCAAATCCCTGTAGCGACCAGATGAAACGAAGTGCCTGAATTCTTGATCAAAACGATCACGTAGCAAACCCAGTTTTTTCGATTTGGCAAATGCCAAGTGACTTGGAACGACATCAATGGCAATGGGTAATTGCAGGATTTTTTCTGCTATTTCTTTATTCCTTGGCAGTTTCAGCAAATAGGATGCGGAGTAATAATTACTGGGAAATAAATCTATTCTTCCTATCAGTAATTTTTTCATGCTTTGTTCCAGCTCGTAAGCTTCATCCAAGCGCAACTTGTGCCGCACTTCTTCAAATCTGGGTCCGTAGTTGATTTTTCGCACAGTGCCGATGCGCATGCCTTCCAGACTGGAAAAATCACCATTGAATACGACGCCAGCATCTTTTCTGGTATAGAAGTACACCACTTGTGGAACGATGGATTCACGACTGAAGTCAAGGAATTGCTCACGTTCCCGCGACTGAAAAATGGTAAAGATACAGTCTCGTTCTCCCGTCCGGACCATTTCCAGGGAGCGTGCCCATGGGTAAATTTCCACTTGCAAGCTGTGACCCAGGTTCTTGAAAACAGTACTGACGATATCCACAGCAAAACCTTTGACACGCTTATCGACATCTTTGTAGATAAGGGGCGGGTAATCAAGGGAGACGCAACGATAAGTATCTGCATGGGCAGACAGGGGCAGCAAAATACCCAGCAGCAAGGTCAGCAAAAATTTTTGCGTCACGCCCACCCCCATCTGTCATTTACTGCGCCACACAATACTCTTGCGAATGGACATCATAGTACCGCAGGCGCTGCACAAAGGGTAGCACTCCCATCAGCGACTACCAGCAAAAGCAAGGGAGTGTCATCAGTTTTACTTTGCGCTTACTTCGTCAAAGAACCACCTGAATTCTACAAATGCAAGCCGAAACGGCCCAACCCAAGGATTCCGATGAGACCAATGGCAATGAGATATAGTGCAACGATAAAGCTGACGAGTTTTGGTTTGATCAGTATGCAAATTCCAGCGACGAGGGCAAGGACGGGCATCAGGGACAGGTGTATATTCATAAATCGCTATTCTAAGATTGGCTAAATTGACGATACATGACGGTCTTGATCGTCATGTATGTCGTATAGTTCCACATAGTCGCCCGTAGTTCAAGCCTCAAATATTTTGTTTTTCGTCCTCATTTTATCCAGATCGTCAGAAAAAATTGGAGCGTTTATTTGCTCAGCACATCTTCCACTATTTTCTGTATCTCACCTGTTTTTTTCATATCGATCAGAATTTGATTCAGTACACGTATAAAATCAGCCTTATAGGGATAACGTCCATTGTCACGATTGGTGTATCCCATATAAGCCTGCTCCTGATTGATGACAGCTGCTTCAACGATGGACTGCCTGGAGTCAGCATACACACCGTCTGCCTTGATGCGCTCTATCTCCCACAAGATGGAAAGGCGGTCATTGACATAGCAGTCTATGCGCCCCAACAAAAGCTTGAGTATGTTTGAACGATTGCTGGGTGCCTGGTCTTCATACATCTTGCCATCCTTGACGGCTTTTTTATACTTGTCGCCACCTATGTTAAATCCTGCATTGACACCCACTTTCAATCCATGGAAATCGTCTGGCCATACTGCCGGGTGCTTTCTGCCGTTCATTGAGTTTTCACTGCAAAACGCCACAACCTGCTCAACCAGTACTGGCTCGGAAATAGTAAGGTAAGGACGCTCCAGAGGTCGATTATAGGGAGGAAAAAGAGCCAGCCCCTGGCCGGTCTCCATGAGCATCAGCCCACGCTTCCAGGACACAGGTTTAATGTGCACCTTGTAAGCTTGCATACGCTCAAAAGCCTTACTAAAGATTGCTGGATAAATGCCTCTAGCCTCACCATTCTCCTTATATGAATATGGAGGATAGGATTCATCAGCATAAATGCTGACCTCAATGATCTCCGCCGCTGATGTTGGGAAACCCAAAGCTAACAGCAATAACAATAAGGCTTTCATGATCTTGTTCTTCATCTTGAATGGAAACCTGTTTTGCGGTTTCTCTACTTAGTCTAGGCAGCAAGAACTGCACATTCAAGACAAAGATCGCACAACACCAATAAAAAGCATCTTGTTATACATCACTCACGCTATTATCTGTTATCTTAATGACTTGCCATTTCATCTAGAATTTTCACCGGAAAACCTATGACGACCAATACGAACGTGCAAGGAATCGACGTATCCCATTATCAGGGAAGCGTGAACTGGGCCGCGGTGAAGAATGCTGGCATAGGCTTTGCCTTTGCCAAAGCCACTGACGGCAACACCTATGCCGACCCGCAGTTCCAGACCAATTGGGCAGACATGAAGGCGGCTGGTCTGCTGCGTGGCGCTTATCACTTCTATGAAAGCAACGACGACCCGGTATCACAAGCAAACAATTTCATCAAGGCAGTAGGCAGTCTGGCGGCTGGAGACTTGCCGCCAGTCATCGATATTGAAGCTTACAAGGGTGACTTTGGCGGCGTGCCGCTGGCAGCGAATGTGCAGACCTGGCTCAATACCGTGGAACAAGCATTGGGACGCACCCCCATGATTTATACCGGTCCTGCATTCTGGAATCAGTATATGAACAATTCCTTTTCCAGGTATGCCTTATGGGTTGCGCAATATGGGGTAGCACAGCCAAAATTACCCAATGGCTGGAGCAAATGGAGTTTCTGGCAAAATGCTGAATCAGGTACTGTTGCTGGCGTGAGCGGCAGTGTCGATACTGATATCTTCGCGGGTTCCATGGCGGATTTGCTGGCCCTGGCTGCTCACAAGTAAAGCATTAAGCGAAGAAGGCGGCAGAATAGACACATCCAACTAGCATGCTCCTCGCCTTGCTCAAGAAAATTCCTGCATCTTGTAGACATTTTTCATGCCTTCTATAGCCTCCATGATTTTTTGACGCAGCTCTGGAGGCTCCAGCACTTCTGCGTCATTACCGAAGCGCAAAATTTCGGCGCAAGCCACCGTCAGGGACCCGACTGGCATGGTAACTACAGACCAGCCATCAGCATCAGGCTCGCTTGACAACTGCATTTCAGAAAATACGTAGGGAGATAAATAAGTTTCCCGCCATTTCACACCTCTTGGTGAAAGGCGCACTGTTGCTGTATTTGTGTGCATGTCCTGCTCCAGCCTTGCTGTTGATTTATGCCAGTAGGCTGCCAGGTCAAATGGGCCTGGTCTCTGAAAATGCTGATCAAGTACTGAGATTTCTTGTATCCGCGAAATTCTGTAGGTGCGTGGTATCTCATCCACCTGCCCCACCAGATACCAGGAACCGCCTTTCATGACCATGCCCAAAGGCTCAAGTATGCGTTCCTTGGTACCTTTCCAGCTCTGGTAACGTATCTGTATTCGTTTTTGCTCCCAGACGGCATCCGCCACCATGGGCAAATACTGTGGCTGTTCTGCCCGCGCATACCAGCTAGGCGCATCAAGGTGAAAGCGGGAACGCATTTCCAGCGCCCCTTCACGCAAGGAGGCGGGCATGGCTGACAACAATTTGTTTTGCGCTGCCATCATGACTGAACCCAGCCCCATGTCGGTTGCCGCACCGGCCAGCCCGCTCATGAGCAAGGCCTCCGCCTCCTTGGCCGACAAGCCATTCAATTGGGTGCGGTAACCATCCAGCAAGCGATAACCTCCGCCTGAACCACGTTCGCTATAAATGGGGATTCCCGCCTCACTCATGGCGTCGATATCACGATAGATAGTGCGCAAATTGACCGCACACTGTTCAGCCAGCTCGGGCGCAGTAGCAAAACCACGCGCTTGCAGGATAGTCAGGATGGAGATAAGTCGGCTGGCGCGCATGGTTGGAATAAACCTTTTTGCATTAGTTTTTAAATATGAATGAATATTAAACCAACCTGACAAAAGATGTCAGGTATGAAGGCATATTCTTATATCAACGGGCTGGCAATTCTGCCACCTCGATTAAAAAGAAAGGTCTTATCATGAGCAATGCAGACAACATCACCCTGTTCTACGCCCCACAAACACGCGCTACCGGCGCTTTGATTTTGCTGGAAGAATTAGGGGCGCCCTATCAATTGCATGTCTTGAACATGAAAGCCGGAGAGCAAAGACAAAGCGCCTACCTTGCCATCAATCCCATGGGCAAAGTGCCTGCATTACAGCATCGTGGTGAGCTCATTACCGAACAAGTTGCAGTGTACTTATATCTGGCAGACCTGTTCCCGCAGGCAGGCCTGACGCCCGCACTGGATAGCCAATTGCGCGGCCCTTATCTGCGCTGGATGGCCTACTATGCGGCATGCTATGAGCCTGCGCTGGTTGACAAGTTTGCACAACATCCGCCAGCAGCGCCTTCGATGTGCCCTTACAGTGATTTTGACACCATGCTGGGTATCGTCAAGGCGCAACTGGAAAAAGGGCCATATTTGCTGGGTGAGCATTTCACTGCAGCAGATGTACTCTGGGGCAATGCCTTGCGCTGGGGTACCATGTTCAAGCTGGTGCCTGAATCACCTGTCGTAATGAATTACATTGAACGTGTCTGCAGCCGTCCGGCTTTTGTCAAAGCCGATGCCATTGATGCTGCGTGGGCGGCAGAACATGAGCGCATCGTCAGTGAATCCAAGCCTGAAGACAAGGCTGCCTGATTAGGCCAACCTGATTGAGTCGGCCTTAATACGCCAACAAAACAGTACCTATGGCCCGGATGCCCATCCGGGCCATATCCGGCCCAAATCATGTATGGGTAGTGCATCCCAGAATTTTTACTTCTTCGCTTTCAGATTTTCCCTCCTGAAACTTGCCTTGCAAGTCCACAAAAAAATATTGCAACAATACAAATTCCCAAGTTTATACATGGCACAATTGCCAGTTTAAGTCTTTACCTGCACGCTTACAGAAAATTACCAATTAGACAGCCGCAAACGATTGTCTTGCAGGCTTGCTTTGGATAGTATCCGTGCAATAAAAAAGCCAGACCCCTGAGGGAGAATTCATGCGTCGTATTTGGATCGTCACCGGCACTGTTATTACAGTTGCCGCCGCTGCTGTTGCCTACCAGTTGAGCAAACACTGGAAGGATTATCACTATGTTGGCACCCGCCTCATGGTGGATATCTCACAACCGGATGCCTTGATACGCACCACCAGCTTATCCAGACTGCCACGTGATTTGCTGCAAGTGCCTATCGCAAAAGATGTATTGACTGAAGACCTGGCCTTTTACTACGAGCAAAATGAAGACCGTCTGGGTTTGAACGGTGCAGTCAAACGTATTGCCTACGAGCATGATCTGGATTGGCAAGACAAGCTGTATGCCAGCATTTTCAATGAACCTGCAGAAGTAGCCTTCTGGCGCGATGGCAAAGGTGCCTTGCGTCACTATGCTGTTGTCATGCGCATGGGCCTGTTCAATAAAGCCCTGCAGGAAGCCGCCAAGGTCGCTATGAAAGATGGCCAGTTGAAACTGGCAGGCGACATCAGCACCAGTAATGGCAAAGCCCAGATCATGGCAATGGAAGTGAATCCACGTCGCACCTTGTTGCTGATCAGCCAGGGAGATCGTGTGGTGGTGCTGTCTGACCCGGGTCTTTTGTTCGACGACAGCAATGGCATCGTGTCGGAAGTGCGTGCGGCTGTTGCCAAGTGGCTGGAACATGATGGTGCACTGTCGCTGCAATTTGATCTGGACAATATCGCCCCTGCACCAGCTCAGGCTGCCGGCACGGCAAAACATACTATGGCGATCGGTGCACCGACCATGGCCCTGGGTTACGGCGCTTTTGTATCCGGCTTCAAAGGTATGCGCTTTGACTTTGGTGGCAACTGGTCAACCTCGGTCTGGCTGGATTCCAAGAAAATTTCTTCTGCACAGTTGCTTGATCCAGCCTTGTGGACTGCTGCACCGGCAAACCCCAGCGCATGTATCACCGTGCCAATTGACTGGAGCATGGTCAATACCGTGTTGAAAGAAGCCGATGCCAAGCCAAAGTTGCCAGATCAGGCACTGGCACCGCTGTCTGGCCCCGGCCTGGCCTGCTGGTATCGCGAATCAAATTTGTATTCCCCGGTGTTTATCACCAAACTGCCACTGAACACTGCCAATCGCGACGCCACCTTGCAAGCCATGGCGACCTGGGCCATAGCCAGCGGTGAACAGGCAGCACCAGGCAAGGGCACCACCAAGGCCAAGTCTGACCAGAAATTATGGCGCAATACCAAAAGCATGGCTACGTTGGCAGCCAGTGGCGACTTTGTCGTATTTTCTCCAGATGGCAGCCTGGTTGAAAAAGTGGTGGATACCATCGCCCGCAGCAACCCCAGCGTTGCTGACCAGAGTTCTGGCGCGCAAAATACCCTGGGCTTGATTACTCCACGCCCTCTCTCAGAAATGGCACAGCGCGAAATTTATGCTGCCCTGGCAAAACCTGAAGATGCCAATTTCCTGGAAGCGGCAAAAACCCATCTGCCAGTGCGTATGAAAGCCCTGGCGACTTACCCGCCAATCCGCCTGGAATTGAGCAAGACCCAGGCCAGTGGCAAAGCCTGGCAAAAAGTTGAATGGGTCAGCAAGGAGAAATCCAATTGAAACGCCGGCACGTACTAAGCGGCATGCTTGCCTCCAGCGCCATGCTCGGCTGGCACAGGCTGGCGCTGGCTAACAAAGTCACGTCACCAACGGTGCCGTTGCCCGCTGTAAATTCTGGCAAAGTTGGGGCAACTTCCTCACCAGCCGTCGCTGCACCTACATTGACGCCAGCCCAGTCGCGCAGTTGCCGCGCCTGGATGACACGCATCATTGCCGCCCAGTTGACTGCCGGACCGACACCACGCTGGCAACAACGTGACTGTGTAGGTCTGGTGCGTTTTGCGGTGGCCGAATCCCTGCGAGAGCATGATGAAAAATGGAAGCGGGCAAATGGCATGCTGGGCACTGCCCTGCCGCCAGAGATAGCCCTTGATCAAAATACGCAATCAGTGCGCCATCAATGGCGGCTGGCTGACGGTACGGTCTCGGCCTATGTCAGCGCTATAGAAATGGTGCAAGAGAATGCACGGTTTCGCGGCAAGGACTGCAACCTGGCAGCACCTGGCGATTTGCTATTCTATGACCAGGGCGATGCCCAGCATCTGATGGTGTGGATGGATTCTTACATTGCCTATCACACCGGCACAGTCACACCAACTGACAATGGTTTGCGCGCTGTCAAGCTGCGCGACCTGCAAGCCTGGCGCGATACGCGCTGGCACCCTACTCAAGATAATCCCAATTTTGCTGGCGTGTATCGCCTCAATTTCTTGTCCGCCTGAAAGCGCCCAATGAAAGCCAAACTCAAACAATCCCGCTACTTCACTTTATTGACAGCGCTGTGCGCCTTGTTACTTTTCATGCCTGCGATAGCGCAGGATGGCGGCTCGTCCTTCTTCCTGCTCAGTGACGCAGCCTATGGCTCTGGCGACAATGCCATGGTGCGACTGGAAGCCCAGGACATGGGGCAGATTTCTGAACTCGGCGGTGTTGACGTGTATGTCTATAAAGTCAAAGACCCGCTGGAATTCTTGAAGGCGCAAAAGAATTTGCACCGCATAGATGCCAAAGGCAATTACAAGGGTAAAGGCATATCTGATGCGCTGGCGCGTACTTGGGATAACTGGTGGGATGCTTCACGCCGTATGTGGCGCAAGCTGTTCTCATCCGACGCCAGAAACGCAGTGACTTCGCAAGTACCCGAAGTACGCCTGCACCCACTGGTCAAAGCACCGACACCACAGCAAATGAACCCGCTGTACCAGCCACTGAAGGCACATACCCTGGTCGACAGCTTCCGCTACCCTGTGCATATCGCCCAGCCCATACAACCTCCCAAAGGCGTCAAGCTGGATGGCAGCAGCAGTGAATTCATCACATCGCCAAAAGGTAATGTCCTTATACCACTGGGTAAAAAAGAACCCGGCCTGTACCTGGTTGAAGCCATGGTTGGCAGCTATCGCGCTGTGACTTTGGTGTTTGTCTCTGACTCTATTGCTGTCACCAAGGTATCCAGCAAACAAATGCTGGTCTGGGTGGCTGACCGCCGTACCAGCCAGGCTGTAGCAGATGCCAAGACAGTGTGGACAGATGGCGCAGGCATCCTTAGTACAGGTGCGTCAGATGTCAGCGGTATCGTCAATTTTGAACGTGATGCACCTGAAAAGACTTATGTCTATGGTGAAGATAGCAAAGGCGGCGTCTTTGTCGCTGAAAATTATTATTACGATAGTGAAATCTATAACACCAAACTGTATGCGGTGACTGACCGTCCCTTGTACCGCCCTGGTGAAACCGTGTACGTGAAATTCCTCGGCCGTACCTTTGTATCAGCCCGCGAATCCACTGCCATCACCGCAGGCGAATTGAAGTTGCAGGTATTTGATGCAAATGGTTTCCCGGTTGCGGCGCAGACCCTGCAAATGACACCGCAATCTGGTGGGGATACGGTATTCCAGTTGCCCGACAATGCCGTCGCTGGTGGTTATGAATTGCGTTTCAGCTACAAGGGCAATAGCTATGGTGCTGCTTTCCGTGTGGCTGAGTATCAAAAGCCGCATTTTGAAATCAATGTTTTGCCCGGCAAGAAGGATTACAGAACCAATGAAGAAATCAAGGGCAAGCTGCAACTGATGTACCCCGATGGGAAACCTGTGGTCAACGCAAAGGCAGACCTGACGGTACGCGCCCAGCGCTTGACCATCGTCGAGGGCGATCTCGGCTACGCAGGCCAGTTCCCGGTACAGATGAGCACAACGACGTTTACGACCGATAGCAGTGGTTTTGTGGATTTCAAGCTGCCTGCTGCGACTGAACCCAGCCGCTATATTTTGTCGGTACTGGCAACAGATGGAGCTGCTTACCGCGTACGTTCTACCAAAGAGATACTGGTAGAACGCAGCGCTGGCACTTTTAGCCTGAAGGCAGAACGCGCCTTCTCTGCCGTAGGCGAAAACATGAACTTTGCCCTGACTGCCCTGCCCGTACCTGGCAATACCGTCAGCACAGTCAGTGCCCCGGCAACATGGGACTGGGTAAGACTGGAAAACCAGAAAAAATCCAACGGCAAGCTCGCCAACGCCAGCAAGTTAACATTGGCCTTTGCTGAACCTGGCGCCTATACCCTGTCTGTGCGTGATGCAGCAGGCAATATTCTGGGTGCGACGTCGCATTATGTCAGCGGTGCTGGCGTCAGTGCGCCGCAAGGTTCTATAGAAATGGTGTTCGACAAGACCAGCTACAAGCCAGGTGAAACTGCCAGTGCGCTGATCACCTTCCCACAGCAAGTCGATCAGGCGCTGTTCACGCTGGAGCGTGACAAGGTTGAAAAAACTGCCTTGATGAGCAATGCCAGTGGCTGGCTCAGCGCCAAGCGCCTGTCCCCCATGCAGTGGAAGGTGGAACTTCCAGTCCAGGATACCTATGGCCCCAACATCACCCTGTCCGTGGTGTATGTCAAAGGTGCTGATTATGTATTCCAGAACCTGGGTTTGAAAGTTGAACAGCCACGTATCAATGTTGCCGTCAAAGCTGACAAGGCCGTTTATGCGCCGGGTGATAAAGTCACCCTGGACCTGACAGCCATGGTCGACGGCAAGCCAGCCGCGGGCAGCCAGTTGACCGTGGGTGTGGTCGATGAAATGATCTATGTGCTGCAGCCTGAAATTGCACCAGACATTTCTGATTTTTTCTATCACCCGCGCCGCAACAATGTACGCACTTCTGCCAGCCTGAGTTTTATCGCCTATGACTTGGCAGTGCCGCCATCCAAGCTGGCTTTGCCTGCCAACGGGCAAACCCATGAACGTGCCATCAAGGTATTGGAAAGACCACGCCGTGAAGACAAGGACACCGCTCTGTGGCAACCGAATGTCACGACGGACGCCGCAGGCCGCGCCCGCCTGACTTTCACCATGCCAGACTCCCTGACACGCTGGCGCATTACCGTGCGTGCGACGGAAGCGGGCGGCAATGTAGGCCAGAACATCGCTTACGTGCGTTCAGATAAAGACTTCTATGTAAAATGGACCAGCCCGAACTGGATGCGCGTGCAGGATGCACCTAATGCCAGCGTTGCCATCTTTAACCAAGGTAACCAGGATGCCAGTGCCAGCCTGAACATCACTGGCTCCGGCGTCAACAAGCAAGAAAGCCTGAAGCTGAAACCGGGAGCGAATTTTATCTCCGTACCTTTGAAAGCCAATGGTCTCGACAACAAGATAGACCTGTCCCTGGCCGTAGGCGGCAAAACTGTCGACGCGCTGAATGTGCCACTGAAGATCATCCCTGTGCACTGGCTCAGCCAGCGCTCGGTCAGTGTGCCAGTGACTGGTAAGGAAACAGTCTTGAAACTGCCACCTGATGCCAGCAACCTGCAACTGCAATTTGCTGACAGCGCCAGCACACAGTTCCGCCGTTTGATGGATGATTTGATCGACTATCCATATGGTTGTGTTGAGCAAACTTCCAGCCGCCTCATCCCATACAGCCTGGCCTTGCAATCAACCTTGCCTAGTGAAGAAAGACTGGCTGCACAATTGACGCAAAGGCTTTATAGCTACCGCTTCCGCATGGCGCAAATGGCAGGGCCGAATGCGACTTTTGGCTGGTGGAGTGTGCCAGACAAAGATGGCGATGCCCTACTGACCACCTATGCCTACTATGCAGACTGGCATGCCAGTCGCGCCTTGAAACTGTCCTTGCCAGAAGGCCACTTTGACAAACTAAATGATGTCTACCGCAAGGATGGCGTCAAGCAATCACATTGGCAGCGCGCCCTGATGTTGTACTGGATGCAGGACATGGGTTTGCCGGTAAAATCCATGGCCGAAGCCCTGAGTGAAGAGCTGGGTGCCAAAGGGGCATTTGCAAAACCTGTCGTGATCACTCCACGCTCAGGCATGAACAGCATGATCTTTGCCAACAAGGATGATGATGTACAGCATGCCATGAGCACCTTGCTGGCCGCCTATGTAGTCCAGCAAAGCAAAGGTAACCTGACTGGCATTACCGTCACGAGCTTGCCAGAAGCAGCAGCACGCGTACATCAGGCGGACCTGCCCTTGGGTGAAGCCTTGCTGATACTGACAGGTAAACGCCCGGCCAGTGATGCTGCTGCCGTACTGGAACGTGTCAGATCAGAATCGCCAACTATTGATCGCGCATTGAGTCTGTTGTGGACTTATCGCGCCATGGGTGGAAAATCAGGCACTAATGATCCCCTACTGCGCAATAACATGGCCAAGGTCGAACTGGAAGCTGGCTGGCAAGCGCGCGAAACCATCACAGGTCAAAGCGTGTACCGCTGGAATACTACCGCCGCAACGCCAACACCAACGGTCATCAAAATGGCATCGACGCCAACTGCTGGCATGATGGCAATTGCCCAGTTTGACAGCCGTGAACCAGAAAAATCCAGCCTCCCAGTAAAACTGGAACGCCGCATATACCGCCTGGTGCCAGAAGCTCTGCCAACACCAAGCAGCGCCAGCAAGCCTGCCATCAATCCAGCGACAGGTGCGCCTGTACAGCCAATAGCTGGAAAAGCGGGCTTCAAGCTGGAATTGCTGGGCGACGGTGCTGCACTGAAGACAGACGAAGTCTATCTGGATGAAGTGGTACTGACTCGAACATCCGGACCTGAACTGAACTTTGGCATTGTTGAAGTGCCATTGCCACCTGGCACCTCGGCTGACCGTTCCACCTGGGGCATCAGCCTGCGTTATCCTGGCGGCAAAGACATGGAAGCCATGGAACGTGCACGCTATGAACAAACTCCACGCGGCTACGCTGTGCCAGTGGATGCACTCGATGGCCAGGTCGTGATACGTCATCTGGTGCGTGCGGCGCAAACCGGCAAGTTTGCGCTGCCGCCTGCTCGCTACTACCGCATGTATCAGCCAGACCAAAAAGCCTTTGAGGACAAGTCACGTGCGTTTATGGAAATCCGCTGATCCTGCCCGTAAAGTGATCAGCACCATCATGCTTGCCAGCGCGACCATAGTCGCGCTGGCTGGATCTGCGCAGTTTGCTCATGCAGCAGATGCAGCCAGTATAGCAACAGTCGCCTGGCTGCGTGACGGCCAAGTGGAAGTGCGCTCCCTGAATTCTCAAGACAGCAAATTCACAGAACAAAAGATACCCCTCGGTAGTTTGTGGAAGTTATTTGTCTATGCCTACCTGCAAGACAATCACAGTCAGGAAGCCGCATATACCTGCTCAGCAAAAAAAGACCTGCGCAAGTCCTTACGTGAAGAGCAGCAAAAAAATGAAGACTTGTATTGTTGTGAACCAGGTGAACAGGTAGAACGCGACTCTGCCCTGGCACGCTCCTGCGCCCCGTATTTTTCGCCAGCGCGCCTGGGTGTCAACGACAAGGCATGGAAAAGCTACTGGCAAAGCCGCAGCGATGCCAGTTGGCTGCAACGCACAGCACAATTACAGCCAGATACCCAGATAAGCGTAAAAGAACTATTGGAAACCCTGAACAAATTTTCCCCGCAAGCCCGCGCCGCTGCCCGCACAGCCTTGCTGGAAACCGCTGTACAGGGCTATGGCCGCGAAGCCTGGGCGCAACTGGGTACAGGCATACGCTACAAAACCTATTCCTGGCATTTACCCGACAACAGTGCCTTTGGTGGTGCAGCCGGCTGGCTGGCCGATGGCACGCCGTTCTGGTTTGGAGCCCGTGGCTCCAGCCGGTCTACTCTGACGACCTGGGCAAGTGCGCTGGCAACCACCCTGCCCGTTCCCCGCTGGATTGGTATCAATAATATGGACAACGTCGGCGACGAAGCGCATTGCGTGGATGTGGATTTTTTTGCGCGTTATCCATTGCGCGAAGTATTGTCTACATCCGCAGCAAGTGCTCCAGCGCGTGCTGGAACACTGTCTGGCAAATACAAACTGCAATTCGCCAACGGCAATAGCCTGGACATCAACAGCAATGGCAGCCTGACGCTGCAACGCTCTCCAGGCATGGCTCCACAAATCAATGGTCGCTTCAGCATCAATGACTATGTAGCCCGCGTCATAGACCGCGAAGGTGATGCGAACAATACACAAGTTGCCCGCAGCCTGGCAATTGCAGCGCGTACCTATCTGTTACAGAACGCCACCCTCGATCACGGTTGCTGGCGCATTGCCGACACCACCACCCGTCAACGCGTCAGCGCCAATGCGCCCACCGATGCGGCCATGGCTGCGGCCTGGTTCACTGATGACCTGATACTGCAGGGGGCAAACGTACGCTATCACAACGACAGTGCAGGCACCAACCGCATGTCTTTAAAGGAAGCAACCAGGCAGGCAAATCAGGGCTGGAATTTTGAACGCATTTTAGCCACCAGTTATCCGCAAGCCAGCATCGCCAGCTTCAATGGCAAATCTGATTGCAAGCCGCTGGCAGCAGCACAGACCTGGCTAAGCAAGGCCAGCAGCAAATGGCAAAAAGTACTGAGTCGGGAGCCCGGCTTTGAAAGCCCGGACACACCACCTGCAGTCTGTTCGCTGGCAAGCGGCAACCCCTATTCAGACCAGAAGCGCATGCGCATCTACGTACGTGGATGGCGCAGCCTGGACGAGCGCATCACTCTCGCCCATGAATACCTGCACCTGGCTTTACGGTTTCATCCGAACGGCGCCAATGAAGACTATGTAGAAAAACTGGCACGACGTCTCATAGAAGGATCAACATGATCAAGTTTTACCCAAACCGAATTATTGTTTGCATGGTCAACAGCCTGCTTGCTGCCTTGCCTTTCTGTGCGATGGCAGACACCAGCGTAGAACTGCCACGTGGCGGCTGGCGCAATAGTGGCGGCGAAGCCGCAGGTTTTAAACAGCCTGTGCATTACCCTGCGGTGTCAGTCAATGCTGAAGGCCAGAATGAAATGGCACTCATCAAGGGGCGAATCAGTACCAGCAACAAGAAAAAACCAGGCAAGCTCATCGTCAATGGTGCTGCGATGCCCTTATCCATAGGCGAAGGTGGTGAATTTTCCCGCCCTTACTCATTCAGCTCAGGTTCCAATAATGTAGAAGTGCGTAGCCCCGATGGCAGTGAAGTCAAACGCGTACAGTTCTTTGACACCAACACCAGCCGCCCGAATGCACGCCTGCGCGTGGTCTTGTCCTGGGACAGCGATGGCACTGACCTGGACCTGCATGTTGTATCACCTGATGGTCAGCATGTGTTTTATGGTAACCGTGTGGTACAAAATGGTGGCGCACTGGACGTCGATGTTACCACCGGCTATGGACCGGAAATCTATGCCAACACTGCCCCCCCCAAGGGTAGCTATCATGTCTATGTGAATTATTACGGCAGTGGGGGCGATGAAAAAAATCTGACTATCGCCAGGGTTGCCATCATCAGCCAGGAAGGCACACTGTCAGAAAAACAGCAAAGCTTTCAGGTGCCATTGCGCAAACCCGGCGAACTGACGCTGGTTAAATCCTTTACCTATCCATGATGATCATGCAAACGATAATGAAACCGTCCCTGCTGGCATGCACCCTCTTCATCGCTGCTGCCAATTGTGGTGCTGAAGACAAACCCACCATCAATAGCCCGCGTGGTGGCTGGAATTATGGCGGTCTGACCGACAAATCCGGTGATACACGTGCTTCCTATCCCTTGCCTCCGATAGACCGTGGCACGCAAAAAAACCGCACTCTCATTGAAGGTCATATCCTTGAGGCGGGCAAACAGAGGAAACACACCCTCATCGTCAATGGCAACCCCATGGTGCTCAATTACGGCACTGACGGCCGCTATGAACGCCATTACGCCTTTGGCAGCGGTTCCAACAATATAGAAATCAAGGGACCAGACGGCAAGAGCCTGCAACGCGTGCAATATTACGAAGCCAATACCCAGCAACTGTCACCACAGTTACGCGTCATCTGTTCGTGGGATGCACCAGAAGCAGAAGTTGACCTGCACATCATCACGCCGGATGGTCAGCACGCCTTTTTTGCTGCGCCGATACTGAACGGTGGCGGTGGACTGGACGTAGACAGCGTCGATGGACCAGGACCAGAAATGTTCACCACCATCGCGCCTAAGCATGGTGCCTACCATGTCTTCGTCAATTATTGGGGTAACTATGGCGCAGGCGGCTACAATTTCGATGAAGGCCAGCGCAAGCAACCCATCATCACCACCCGCGTCACCCTGGTGTTTTATGAAAACACTGCCAAGGAAAAACGCGAAAGCTTTGTCATCCCGTTGCGCAAGATCGGGGATTTGAATCTGGTGAAATCGTTCATGTTTTGAGACAAGATTCTACCTTAGTCAAACAAACGCAAGAATTATCTTGAAGGGAGAACTGCATCATGTGGCGACATGCGTTGATCAGTTGCACAGTTCTTCCGTTGCTACTTACCGCAAGTATTACGGCATTTGCGCAGCCCGTCATCATCAAAAGGCTTGATGGCTCCAGCATTTCTTCCCAAACCATAGAAGAAAAAATCAGTGACATGATGGTCACCTCATGTGTCACCGGGCTAAATATCGCCATCCTCAACGACAACAAAATTGTTTATACAAAGAGCTTTGGCTTGCGCGATAAAGAAAAACAATTGCCACTGACGACAGACACCATCATGTACGGCGCGTCTTTCACCAAGGCAGTATTTGCCACGCTGGTGGCGCAACTAGTGGTCGAAGGCGTACTTGATCTGGACGCACCGATACAAAAATATCTGCCCAAACCCTTGTCAGACTATGACAACTACCGCGACCTGGCAGATGACCCGCGTTATCTGGCAATTACGTTGCGCATGCTGTTGAATCACACTGCAGGCTTTGCCAATTTCCGTTGGCTCAATCACGGTAAGAAACTGGGGATTAAATTTACTCCTGGCAGCAGATATGCCTATTCGGGCGAAGGCATCAATCTGGCACAATTCGTCGTTGAAACCGTCACTCAAAGAAACGCAGGAGCATTAATCCAGGAGCGCATTTTCAATCCACTGGCCATGCATAACACCAGCCTGCAATGGCAAGACCGTTTCAATGACAATCTGGCAGTCGGTCACGATGAAAAAGAAAAACCTCTGGGCCACGTAAAAAGAAAAAAAGTAAATGCCGCGGGTTCCATGGACACGAGCCTCAATGATTATGCGCATTTCATGGAGGGTGTCATGCAGGCGCGCATCATCAGCAAAGAAGCAAAAGCCATCATGCTTGCGCCGCAGATTACCATTCCCACACCCAGCCAGTTTCCCACCTTATCGATGGCATCAACAGATGAAAACAAGAACATACAGCTGGCTTATGGCCTGGGCTGGGGTATTTTTCAGACACCTTATGGCAATGCCTATTTCAAAGAAGGCCATGATGACGGCTGGGAAAACCACTCCGTCGTTTTTGATGAGCAAAAAACCGGCGTAGTCATCATGAGTAACAGCGCAAACGGTGATGGCATCTTTAAAGATCTGCTGGCATTGCTGATACAGGATATATACACGCCGTGGAAATGGGAGGGGTATTTACCTACGCGATGCAGGTAAGCTTGAAGCGCGGCTAGCACTGCTAACACTGCGGCAGTGTTAAAGATCCGTCTGTAATAAGGCAATAATTTATTTAATTGCCAGACCCATCCGGTTCATACGAAGCGAGTCAGTTCCAAATGAAAACCAGACCATCTCTGCTTGGGCGTAGATTTTCTCTCTAGGAACTGGACCAAAATGGCGGCTATCCAGACTATTATTCCGGTTATCACCTAGCACAAAATAGCTGTCCGGCGGCACAATATAGGGCTGCTCACTTATTGGCACGGATTTATTCAGATCATAGAAGGCGTGCGCATCCGGAATCGCCTTGCCATTGATGAACAGCTTATTATCATGCAAGTCCACCTGCTCACCCGGCAAGCCTACGATACGTTTCACATACTTGAACTCAGGCTTTGCAGGATTCTGCAACACCACTACATCACCACGCTGCGGATTGTGGTTCTGAAATGCCAGGGTATTGGCAATGAATTTGTCACCGACCAGCAGCGTAGTTTCCATCGACGCACCTGGCACATTGAACACATCATAACCAAACAGCTCACCACGTCTGGCGGAGCAAAATTGTATTGCCGCATTAACGGCTATGCCAAGCAGCAGCAACGCATACCAACGCTGCAATAAACCACGCTCTGCCAGGGGACGCCGCCGGGCAAGTTGAAATACCACGACGAGCGAAGCAAACCAGGCGCAGATCAACAGCGTAGTCACCAGGAAAAACCCCAAGGCAGAAAAAATCACACTGCTGCGACCTGCAAACAATAGCAATATCGGAAAGAACAGAATATTGGCTACAGCCAGGGCAAGCTGATTCAAATATACAAAGCCCAGTCCAGGCGCAAAGACATTGAGTAAAACTGCAAGCCAGGGCTTACTTTTATATTCAGTATTCATGGCATGCCATTTTTATGATCGATCGTTTATTGCCTGCAACGTGCGTGCGACTCTCCGGTAAATCATACCCTCGTCACTTTCCTGAAATCCCTGGGCCTGAACCCCATCAGTGCCAGCGCAGCAAAATAAGTCGCTGCGCAAGAGACGATGACGAAGCCCAGTGCGGCTATACGCAAGATTGGTGTATTGCGCATGCTCAGCCATTGGAATTGACTTGAAGTCCACAAAGCGATACCTGCCATCAATAATAACGCTGCAAGCAATTTAAGCAAGAACATGGGCCAGCCTTTTCTGGGCTGGTAAATACCGCGCTTGCGCAATCCTGTATAGAGGAAAATCGCATTTACGCAAGCACCAAGGCCGACTGACAAGGCCAGGCCAGCATGAGCAAAGTAAGGGACAAAAACATAATTCAATGCCTGAGTCACCAGCATGACGGCAACAGCAATTTTTACTGGCGTACGGATATCCTGTTTGCCATAAAAACCCGGCGCCAATATCTTGACGACGATCAGGCCAAGCAAGCCCAGGCCGTAGGCTACCAGCGCATTGGAGGTCATTTGCACAGCATGGTCGCTATATTTACTGTAGTGATACAAGGTTGCTGTCAGGGCTTCGGGTATCGTCGCCAGGCCCACAGCAGCGGGCAAGGCCAGCAGGAAAGTCAGACGCAGGCCCCAGTCCAGCAAGTCTGAATACTCTGCAGTATCGCCGTCAGAATGTGCCTTGGCCAGACCGGGCAATAAAATAGTCCCCAGGGCCACCCCCAGCAAGGCGGTAGGGAATTCCATCAAGCGGTCCGCATTGGCCAGCCAGGTAGTGCTTCCTGTAGTCAGACTGGAGGCAATGCTGGTGTTGATGGCAATACTGATCTGGGTTGCTGACACCGCGAGTATCGCTGGCACCATATTGCGCACGATGCGACGCACACCTTCATCCTGCCACGCTGCGCCTACCCTGAAACTTATCTTTGGCAACATGCCTATCTTGAGCAGTGCAGGGACTTGTATGCCCAACTGCAATACGCCACCCACAAATACGGCTATCGCCAATGCATAAATGGGTTGCTCAAGGTAAGGCGCCAGGAACAGAGAAGCAGCGATAGATGAGAGGTTATATAAAACTGGCGTAAATGCTGCCACTTTGAATTCGCGCCAGGTATTCAGTATGCCACCTGCCAGCGCCACCATGGACATGAAACCAATATACGGGAACATGATGCGCGTCATGATGATGGCTACATTGAATTCAGTCGCCTGGCCGACATAGCCCTTGGCCATGAAATACAATAATACCGGTGCGCCTATGATACCCAAAACACAGGTGACCACCAGCGTCCACGTCATCAGGGTAGCGACATGATCGACCAGGTCTTTGGTGGCGGCTTCGCCCTGCTTGTTTTTGTATTCTGCCAGGATGGGAACAAAGGCTTGTGAAAAAGCCCCTTCGGCAAACATCCGACGCAAGAGATTGGGAATGCGGAATGCAATGTTGAATACGTCAGTATAGGCGTCCGCACCAAAGCGCGTAGCGATCAATACATCGCGCCCCAGGCCGGTAAGGCGCGACAACATGGTCATGCCACTCATGGCGGCAAGGGTTCTTAGTAGATTCATGGTGCGGCATTATACTTTGTAGCGCAAAGAGGGGTCATATTTGCCACATTGGCGATTGCTTCTCTCGAAATACAATTATCAAAATAATCACCCTAAAATGTGTTATTTATATCAGCTTAAGCAATTCGCTTCTGACTTCCTGCAATACTCCGGACCAGTCGCCTGGAACTGTCTGCCTGAATAGCCGCATTACATCCGGATACCAGGGGCTGTCATGCCTGTCCTTGAGCCAGCGCCAGTCAGTCTGGTATGCGGGTAGCATGACCCAGCAGTGCTTGCCCAGAGCCCCAGCCAGATGGGCGACGGCGGTATCAACGGCGATCAGCAAATCAAGCTGCATGAGAATCGCGGCAGTGTCAGCAAAGTCATGAATGTCTGCGCCAAGTGCAGTGATAGGCTGCGGCATTAAGGAGGCAGTAATATCTTCTTCACCCGCCCCTTTTTGCAGGCTGAACCAGTGCACGCCAGGAATATCTGCCAATGCCTGCAAGACATTGAGGTCATGAATAGAGCGATCTGCATCATTCTCAAACCCTGGATTGCCTTTCCATACCAGTCCTACGCGCCGACTACTTCCTGCGACTGACATGGCATTGCTCCAGTGTTGCCTTACCTGCGGCGCACCATGCAGGTAAGGCAGGCTTGCTGGAATTGTCTCCAGACGGGTCTGAAACAAGCCAGGTAAACTCAGTAGTGGCACCCAGTAATCCCAGTCACTGAAAACGATAGACTCATCAAAGCCATACACATTATCAAGGCCATCCATCGTGGTAAACAGTTTTTTGAGCTGTGGATGACACAAGCAACTGACGCTTACAGCCTTGCGCTGTTTTAACAGGCTGGCGTAACGGACAAACTGTATCATGTCACCATGACCAGACTCAAACAGGATGATGATGGATTTACCACTGAGGTCTTGCCCTTGCCAGCGAAAAATATCAGGCTCTTCGCTGAGGCAATTGTCCAGTACTTCAAGCCCATCGCGCGCCTCCAGCATGTACCAGCCTTCTGCATAGCGGCCCAGTCTTAGCAACAGATAAGCCAGATTGAAGGATGCCTTGCGATAAGCCGGGTCCAGTTCCAGCGCCTGACGATAGCAAGCCTCGGCTTCTGCTTCACGCCAGGTGCTGGCCAGCAAGACACCAAGATTAGACAGCGCGAAGACAGAATCAGGCTCTAGCTGCAAGACCAGTTGATATAGATGCTCTGCTTCATCAAAGCGCCTTTGCTGAGCCAGCATGACGCCAAAATTCAAACTTATTTGTGTGTCCTCAGGTGCCAGTTGGCGTGCTCTTTGATAAGTTGGCTCTGCCTCTGCAAAACGCCCTTGCTGCTGCATTAGCCAGGCCAGATTGGCATGTACTTCTGCCAAACCGTCTTCCATTTGCAAGGCCAGCCGTAATTTGTCTTCAGCAGCAGCAAACTGCCCTCCTGCCAATAATTGATTGGCTTCATAAAATAGGGATTCTGCAGTATCGGTCTTCATGCATACACTCAGGACGCCAGGAACCAAAACATTATAGGTGGCAACAAGCTGCCAGCGCATGTCCTGGCGATACATTTGTTAAACTATGCTGAGATGCAAAAATTGTATGATATGCATATTCCTTAATGAATGGAGCCTGTCGTGACAAGATACAGTCTAACTATACAACGCACCCTGCACTTACTGGCCGCAAGCTTGCTGGCATTGGGTTTGCATGCCACCACCAGCCTGGCAGCAAGCCCCAAAGCTATCCCCAGCCTGGAGGATGCTGCAAAAAATCTGAAAAACAGCGGCTTCCAGGGCCTGGTATTTGCTGCGCGTGGCGACAAGGTATTGCTGGAAAAGGCGTTTGGCAATGTCGCCGACACCCGCCAAACCTTCCGATTTGCGTCCATCACCAAACAGATGACAGCGATCCTGGTCATGCAGGAAGTGGAAGCAGGCAAGCTGCAACTTGATCAGGCACTGGGTACATATTGGCCCGACTACCCCAATGTGCAGGCACGCAGCGCAACCCTGCGCCAACTGCTGACGCATTATTCCGGCTTGTATAATGAAATGATCAATCCGGCCATGCATATGATGGATGCCAATAGTGGCGACGACATACAAAAATTCGCTACTGGCTTATGTGCGGGTCCATCCACTGCCGTACCAGGGGCCAAATTTGACTACAACAATTGCGACTACATCGTCCTTGGTGCCTTGCTGGAAAAAATCAACAAGCAAAGTTTTTTGAGCTTGCTGCAGCAACGCATCTTCAGCCCGGCAGGCATGCAACAAGTTGGCTACTACACTGCCGCCCAGCCAGACGTAAAAACCCATGTCCACGGCACCCTTGGCGGCAAGCCTGAGCCAGCAGTCAATTTTGCCAGCTATGGCCCGGCTGGTTCCAGCTTTGGCACGCTTGCCGACTTATATGCATTTGATCTGGCTTTCATGCGTGGCAAATATTTGTCAGGCAAAAGCCGCGACGAAATGGTCAAACCAAATAGTGTCGGAGGTGCAATTGGCGTCTGGTCTTACCCATTCAAGGCTGGCGACAATGCTGCGCCTATAATGATCGTCGAACGTCAGGGCTGGATAGCCGGAGTACGCATTTTGAACCTGGTGGATTTGCAAAACCAGAATATCCTCATCATCGTCAGCACCAATGGTGACCTGGATTTGTCGCAAACCTGGGCCAATAAAGGCATCGCAGCTGACTTATTGCGTTCGCTGATGAATACACGTTAAAACAAAAACGGTGTGCCAGTTTTTTCTGACACACCGCCTGCTTCATGAATCACATAACGATTATGGATTTCTTTTCGCTACTTCGTTACCTACGTAGCCACCACCTACAGCACCAGCGATAGTTGCTAGTGTACGGCCATTGCCATTACCCACCTGGCTACCAATCAAGCCGCCAATCACGGCGCCCACCCCTATGCCGACCGGGCTATTATTTGCCTGCGCTGGCTGCGAAGGATAATTTTTGGTTGGCTGACGATGACTATTATTCTGTGCAACTCTGACAGGAGCCGGAGCGGGGGCAACATAATTGCTTTGCGGGGTCTGCGCAGTATTTGCATAATTCATTGCAGGCTGATGTTGATTATTGGCTGCTGGTGCAGGATAGGTCAGGTTGGCATTGGCGCCCAGGGCTGGCACGGTATTGCTGACAGGCGCATTGGTGCTGTTTGAACTGGGCAACACGCCTGTAATGGCAGCGGCACCCAGGAGGCTCACCAGAATAACTGAACAGGCCGCACCTGCCATTAACGGGTGTATGCGCTTGCTGGTAGTAGCTAATTCCATCTTGATCTCCTTCAGTTTAATGATGACTCATGAGCAAATAACGCGCCAAGCCAGCAAAAAGCTGACCTCGATTATGTTACGGTAGTAAGTAAATGTAACGAAAGGCTTGGCACGCAATGACATAATGAGCGCGAACATGCTCCAGGCTATCCAGCTCAATCTGGGGCCACGGTTGAATTTGGTGGACTCATGAGAGTTCATGGCACAATACAGTCATGAAGAATTCGCCGCATCTGGCTTTACCCTACCGCATACGCGCTGACTTGCTGCAACAGTTGGCGGCATTAAGCCATGCTGGCATCGCACCCTTGCAAGCCTTGCCGATGATGAAACTGCCTTCCCCTTATCAGGACAGAATGGTAGCGACCTTGCAAGGCGTCAAGCGCGGTAAAAACCTGGCTGATGCGGGCCTGCATAGTGGATTATGGACACCGCTGGAAGCAGGCTTGATAGGAGCAGCCCTGGCGGCTGGCGACCCCACGCCTGTTTATCGCCAATTGGCCAGCTATTATCAGGAAAAAGCCCAACAGATCGCCAGCATCAAATCACGCCTGATGCTACCTGCTCTCATGTGCATCCTTTCATTGCTCATTCCACCCTTGCCGCAATTGGTCACTGGTGCGCTGAGCATGGGGACTTATCTTTGGCAGATCGCCAGCACTATCCTGCTCGCTGCGGGTTTGGTCACTGGTGGCATCTATGCATACCGTCGTTTCCAGGTACGCCCAGCAAATGCCTCAGTGTCCTGGCTTGATCAGTTTTTATTGGTCTTGCCAATATTTGGCAAGATGCATAAACGTCGCAATCTCTGTGATTTCTGGCAAAGCATGGCACTCTTGCTGGAAGCTGGCCTACCCATGTTTGATGCGCTGCCGCTAGGCTTGCAAGGGGCCAGCAATGTTTTGTTGCGCCGCCAGCTCGCGCGCATTTTGCCATTAATGCAAAAAGGCGCGACGCTGGCTGATGCGGTCCGCAGCTTACCCGACATTCACGACGGTACTCTGCCAGGCCTGATACATACTGGCGAGGCAAGTGGAAAATTACCTGAAATGCTATCGCGCTATGCCAAGGGAGAAAATGCCAGCCTGCAACTGCAACAAAAACAGGTAGCAGACTGGTTACCGCGGATAGCATATGCTCTTGTTGCCGCGACGATAGCCTATGGCGTGCTAACAAGCAGCGCGTTCAACCCGCAAGTGCCGGTCCATCTTTAGCCAGGAGCATAAAATCTTGCACGTGGATTTCAAAGAGTACAGCCTGCCACTTTCTGTCTTTGAAAAAACGCGATGCCATATCAACATCTGCTCGCTGCATCCCTAGCGACTGACAGACGCTGGTCGCTCCCCGATTTTCAGCCAGGGTCTCGGCATACACCCTTTGTACCTGCAATCCGCAAAAAGCGAAATCCAGCATGGCCCGCGCCGCCTCTCTTGCCCTGCCCGCATGTTGCCAGGGCACACCCAATTCAAATCCCATGGAAGCTTGCCCCGCTGCTTCCAGTCTTATGCCGCATGACCCCATGAGTACGCCATCTTTTCCACAAATAGCCAATTGAAACTTCTGACGCGGGTTTTCCTGGCTTTGCTGTATGAAAAGCTGGAGCAAGAAGGCAGATTTTTCTGGCGTAACATCCTCATCATTGTAATAAACCTGGAAATCAGGATGGCTGCGCAAGGCGATATACGATGGCAAATCTTGGATGGAAAATTCACGCAACACGAGGTTTTTTGTTTGTATTTGCATATGTGTACATGTCTCTAGTTATGCGCAACAATTCAGGCGACCCAGAAAATTTATCCTGAAAAAATTTTAACTCGATAATATATTGATAGCATTACCGATGCAGCGATGAAACGAAAATATCCTTTAAAAAATATTTCACAAGAAACTCCCCAACGGCACGGAAATACTTCCACTGGCAAGGGCGCTGCCAGACGTGAAAGAAACAGGAAATTTAGGGAACAATATGCCAGCGACATGAAATCACGACGTATTTCACGTTTTGTTTTTTCATGCCTGGAGCGCTTCATTTTTTCACTGTTCGGCGCACATTGGGTTTGCCTCTTATTTTGGCCCTTACTGGGATTGACGTGGACAAGCTTTCCTGGCTATCCGGATTTATCAACACCGCTACCCTTGCTTGCTACTTTGACTGGGGGCGGAATAGGCTTACTATTTTTTACCTGGCAAAGAAGATCGCCATATCTCATCATGGCAGGCTATGGCGCAGTAGCGGGCCTTTTATTTGGCGGAATAAACGGCACATTGACAGACGCCATGCAGGATGCATTTATTGGCATGCTGCTCGGATTCGCATCGCGGTTCCTGGCTACCATTTTACTCAAGTATTATTGAACGCAAAAAACAAGCACAAGCTTGCCGCTCAAACTCACCTTGGTAGCTCTTCATTTCACAGATGAACACTGGAAAGTTTCACTTATTTTCATGATGCACGAAATGTCGCACGGCGAGTTCTGACGCTGACAATGTCTCAGCCAAGAAAGAAGGGCGAATATCCAGTTCACGCAAATCGGTCAGCTTGAACCATTCAAAATGAAGCTTTAGACTACCTTCACTGCCCCAGTATGGGCCGCTTTTAGTCAGTAAGTGCGAATCTGGCTGCAACTGCGTAAGAAAATACAACCCCAGTTCATGATGTTTATGGTCCCGGTATTCAAAAAAATTTTCTACCGTCCACAAGAGTTTCTCGCAAGTCACCTGTACTGATAGCTCTTCCTGCATTTCACGCACGATAGCGTCAGCAGCTGACTCCCCGGCATCAACACGACCACCGGGTACACACCAGAATGCATCTCCTTCAATCCTGTGTAACAGCACCCTGTCATCATCCAAAATGATGGCGGCTGCACGCAAATTATAACGATATTCGTCAATATCAAAAGAAATCATGGCTGTAAATGACAGGATTGGTCACAACTATTCAGCCACTAGCAGGCTGGTCGCAATTTGCTGCGTATCCTTCAAAGTCTGCAACACGATATTAGAGCGTATATCAAGCACGCCAGTCGTCTTATAAAGTCGTTCCAGCACAAAAGCAGAATAATGCTTGAGATTGCGGGCACGCACGCGCAACAGGTAATTGGCGTCGCCAGTGATGATATAAGAGCCGATGACTTCCGGCCATTGCAGTAACGCTTGCGAAAAGTTCTCATGCCATTGTTCAACATCGCGGCGCATAGTAACCTGGACAAAGGCATCCACTTCCAGCCCGACTGCCGCAGCATCAATAACAGCGCAATAATGGTGGATGATGCCCGCCTCCTCCAGCATGCGCACGCGACGCAAGCAGGATGACGGGGATAAAAAAACTTTATCAGCAAGCTCTTGATTGCTGATGCGGCCATCGGCCTGTAATTGCTGGAGGATTTTAAGATCGGTGGCGTCGAGTTGCATTTGACTAATCTACTTATTTATTGATGACAAAACCTCTCAACACAGAGGCACAGAGGACACACTGAGAAAAAAAGATGCAGAAAAGCTTACTTGCAAGCATCCCTCCTTTTATCTATCTCGCCGGGGCCTGTGTCTTTTAATCTATTATTACTAGTAGATGAGAAGAGCAAGCAATTGCAAAAAAACAAACAATCTGGTGCCTTTGCGCAATGCAAAAACTCATTAATGCATTTTATATCAAAATCTTAAATATAATCGGCAGAATATTCTATTAACTTTGATTTTCATACTGCAATTTGCAAGAAAAATTCAGACAATCCGGCATAAAATCTCTGCATATTTTTCCACGAGTCATCGTCTCCTGCGAAATCGCTTCTTGAGACCATGAATTGATTTATCTGAAAAAAAACTTGCCGGGCTTGATGCCAGCCCCCGATGCCACATACTAAGGAGCCTGTTGTAATGACACAAACCACCACTATCACCCGCAGCGATTGCGAAAAGCTTGATATGCAAGATCCGCTGGCAGCCCTGCGTGAAGAATTTGATTTGCCAGCCGGTGTGATTTACCTTGACGGCAATTCCCTCGGTGCCCGCCCCAAGGCAGCGCTGCAAAGAGCGCAAGAGGTCATCACCCGCGAATGGGGAACTGATCTCATCAAGAGCTGGAATACTGCTGGCTGGTTTGATTTGCCATCCACCCTGGGCAATCAACTCGCTCCCTTGATTGGTGCTGAAGTCAATGAAGTGGTCGTCACCGACACGACATCCGTCAACCTGTTCAAGGCCATCGCCGCAGCACTGCAGATACAGACGGCTGATACCAAACGCAAAACCATCATTACCGAACGCAGCAACTTCCCTACCGATATCTACATGGCGGAAGGCATCGCCCGCTGGCTAGATCGTGGTTATCAAATCCAGTTGATCGACTCTCCAGAAGAACTGCCGCAAGTCATCAATGACAGCACGGCACTGGTGATGCTCACGCATGTGAATTACCGCACTGGCTATCTGCATGACATGACTGCCGTCACTGCCCTTGCACATCAACATGGCGCATTGATTTTGTGGGACCTGGCCCATTCTGCTGGCGCAGTTCCTGTACAACTGAATGCCGCAAATGCTGACTTTGCCGTTGGTTGTACTTATAAATACCTGAACGGCGGACCTGGCTCGCCTGCGTTTATCTGGGTGCCTGCACGTCATCAAGAGACATTCCATCACCCGTTGTCTGGCTGGTGGGGTCATGCCAGCCCCTTTGCCATGGACCCGGGTTTTACACCTACGCCTGGCATACGCCGCGCCCTGTGCGGTACCCAGCCAATTACGTCACTGGCTATGGTTGCCTGTGGACTGGATGTTTTTGGCAAGACAGATATGCAGGCAATACGCAAAAAATCGCTGGCACTGACGGATATGTTCATCACCCTGGTAGAAGCCCGTTGTGCATCACACCCACTGGAACTGGTAACACCTCGCCAGCACCAGCAACGCGGCAGCCAGGCCAGCTTCAAACACCCACATGCCTATGCCGTGATACAGGCGCTGATCAAGCGCGGCATCATCGGTGACTATCGCGAACCCGCTATCATGCGCTTTGGTTTTACGCCGCTGTACACTAGCTTTGTCGATGTCTGGGATGCAGCAGAAGGTTTGCGGGATATTCTCGACAACAAAGACTACGATGCCAACGCTGAACGCAATGCGGTGACTTGATCGTTAAGACCTCCTAACACAGAGGCACAGAGACACAGAGAAAAGCAAAGAGAAATCCAAATACATAAAAAGCTTTTCGCCTTTCTCTGAGTTACCTCTGTGCATTATGGTTTTACGTGCGGAAAATTTTAAGGAAACATCATGAGCAACAACGAACAAGCTGGCAAATGCCCCATGTCATGGCATGGCGCACAAATGGACTTTAGCGAATCCATGAGCTATGGCGATTATCTGGGTCTGGACCAGATACTGACGGCGCAACATCCACGCTCACCCAATCACAATGAAATGCTGTTCATCGTCCAGCATCAAACCAGTGAACTGTGGATCAAACTGATGCTGCATGAACTGCATACCGTGCGCCAGCACATACGCAGCAATGATTTACCCCCAGCATTCAAAATGCTGTCTCGTGTAGCCCGCATCATGGATCAACTGGTGCATGCCTGGGATGTGTTGTCCACCATGACGCCTAGCGAATACACGGCAATACGCCCTTACCTCGGTGCATCATCAGGCTTCCAGTCGCATCAATACCGTGAACTGGAATACCTGCTGGGTAACAAGAACGCCACCCTGCTGACTGTCCATGAAAGCAAGCCAGAAGTACATGCAACTCTCGATGCTTCCCTGCGTACACCGTCTATTTATGATGAAGCCATCATGCTCTTGTCACGCCAGGGTTTTGCGATTGATGCAGACCGCTTGCAGCAAGACTGGTCGCAAGGCATAGTCGCCAATGAGTCCGTCAAAGCCGCCTGGCTGCAAGTCTATCAAACGCCAGAAAAATATTGGTCTTTGTATGAACTGGCAGAAAAACTGGTGGACATGGAAACCGCCTTCCGCATCTGGCGCTTCCGTCATGTCACTACAGTAGAGCGCATCATCGGCTTCAAAACCGGCACGGGCGGCACTGCAGGTGTCAGCTATCTGCGCAAGATGCTAGATGTGGTGTTGTTCCCGGAATTGTTTGCATTGCGGACTGCGCTGTAAGAAAGCAAGAAAAGTCGATACTCGTGCAGAGGGGTCTTCCTCTGCACGAGCAAGTCAAACGCTAAAAGCCTCTTCCAGTGCCAGCACAAGCTTTTGCACATCTCCGGCATAAAAGCCTGATGAATTCAAGGTATTGATTTCAACAATTTTCAAACCAAGCTCGGTATCGCACACGTCAATGACAAATGCCTCATGCGGTTGCCATTCCTCAATACGATCCGCCACAAATTGAGTGAAACTGTCGTCAACCTCACTCGAATAAATCACGCGGTCACCACGTTTATAAATGGACTTGGTGATAATGCGTACCTTGACTACCCAAAACCGCGCCTCGCAGTAAATCAGGATAGGTTTGACGACTTGCACCAAGGTCTGCGGTGTGAGACTGCTTCCATCCTCAAGTTGCAAATTGCAAACCTGAACTTGCCAGGTTTCAAATTCTTCGCGTGAAAATACACGTCCAGCAAAATACTTGGAATCATTGCATGGCCGCACGAACATCAAATCATCGGTAAAAACCGCATCTGCAAAACTACTGATAATTGAACTGGCATTAAGCATATGCTCACCCCAATGCTTGAGTTGTTGCCCGAAATCCTGTTCAAACAAATCGAATACCCCAGGCGTCCAGCCATGTCGTTTGGCAGCATGACGCATGGAATAGGAGCCTATGCAAATGACGTTATCATGACCAATAGTTGCTGGCGGTTCCAGCTCGCCAACAAATGGCACGACCTTGTGAACAGAATGAGAAATCCCGAAGCGATCGATCGTTTGCAACAACTGATCCCAACCTGTTTCTGAGAAGATATTATTTTGTATAATCCAGTGCATAAAATTCTTAAACTATTTTTAAAAGAGGCTCATCTCCCACGCATTTTTTCCAGAGATGCAAAGGGCCTCGCTGTCATCCACAGGAGCGCTTAATTTTCCTGAACGTCATGCTAATCCGCGCGCCAGCACCTGCTTCTTTAGGAATGGCATGCAGCCACTCGCCTTGTATGGCTGCAGACATATACAACAAACTTCCGGGAAGCAATGGATATGAAAACTCCTGGTTTTTATCTTGTTTGCTGCGATAGGCGATATGACGCAAACTGCCTAGCGAAATGATGGCAACGCCACTACCCTCTGCCAGTTCATCAGTCGAATCTGAATGAAAACCCATGGACGAATTACCGTCAGTGTAAAAGTTCAACAGACAGTTATTGGGAAGGAAGCCCAATTCATCATCCAGAGTCTGACAAATCACTTGTAAAAAATCTGGCATGGGTGTCGGCGCATACGATATTTGAGAATAATCATAGGCCACACCAAAGCTCGCCGTCTTACGGGCGCGCATTCTTTCATCCCAGATGATTTCATTTTTAAGTTTGGAAAATAAGCCCTCTGGTGATGAGAGGAAATCTGGCTTTAAATAAATTGCTGGCGCTTCCATAAGTGCTTAAGAAATTTGAGTGCGATGGAGAGATGTCAATCTATTGCATTTTGCATTCAAAAGATAGAAATACATTAAACTGCCATGGCTAATCGAAACAATTCAATAAAGGAAACCTGAAGTGGAAGCCACACAAGCAATAGCCCTCACCCCAGGTGACCTGATCATCCGCGAAAAAAAACCAGGCTGGATAGCCATGAAAATTCTAGCCTTGGACTCGTGGCCAGACGGGGAAGCAACCGCGCATTGCCTGACGTATGAATCAGTTTTCAACAAACCCGATTTGGCATCCTTGAAGGCGGCCAAAGTGAAAGTGTGGCACGCTCCGATTGATGCAAAAAATTTTAATTCAGGGTGGGAGCATATAGGCAATAGCCAGGCGACAGAAGAAGAACTGAGTGGTTTTGTCGAGTACCTGAAACACACTGATTTCCCCCGCTATGCGAACTTCACTGGTCAAGAAACTTCAGAAATCATTCACCAGGCCAATGAGCATTACAAACATGCTTATGCTCTTGGTGATCAAGGCAAGAGAATCGAGGCGATAGAAGAATATAGCAAGGCCATCGAACTTTTTCCTTTATTCTTTGAAGCAGTGGATAACCGTGCCTTCACTTACATGGAATTAGCTCTCTATGAATATGCACTCAGGGATTTCGAGGTTTCTCTTCACCTTAATCCTGATGGCATGAGCGCCTTCTTTTCCAAGGGAGAATGCTTGTTGAGGTTGGGTAAATTGACTGCAGCTGAAGAAATTTTTTCCGAGGGAATCAGCCGATTTCCTGAGCATGCCGCATCATTTCAACAATTTCTGCAACAGGCACAGGAAATGCAAAAAGTAACAGAATGAAGGTATGTCTGATTTCGCCCCTGCCTTTCTCACAAGATCAGAGAGTAATCATCATTCAAGCAAATGCTTTGCGACTCTGGACGCACCAAAAAAGTCAGGCATTGATCGCAAAGCCTGACTTTTTTCATCACTGCAAATTATCGGCAGCCTTCGCCTCGGCATTAGTTGCCATATCAGGCACTGGACCTTCGGCTTCAAGTACACGCAGTTTTTGCTTCCATAAACGGCCACTGGCAAATGCAGCCCAACCCCACTTCAACCAGCTCAGTAATGACCAGGCCAGCCATAGCGCCCAGATTAGCATGAGGCCGCGATAGACCAGGATGGGCAAGGACAATACCCAGGCTGCTTGCAAATCCGCTGTTGCTCTGTCCAGATACCAGATCATATTATTTGCACTGGATGCATTACCGCTGACTTGCATGTCAGGTTGCCCCAGCAAACCACTTTCTACTGCGGCCAGCAAAACCCCAAGCATGATCATGGTCAGGACGACCAGGCTCAATTGACGTAGATTGAATAACCATCTTGCGGTCGTACTTTCGGCCATTTTTGCACGCTGGGCAAAGGCAAAGAACCAGGCCACGACCAGGGCAGCACTCCACCAGGCAACTTGTGTCAAACCCAGTGTCAACAACAGCCATTGGCGGGTAGTCACAGGCAAACCGGCAAAACGACCCAAAGCGGCCGCGACCATCAGCAAGACGATGAGTTTACCCCAGAACAAAATTGCGGGTCCCATGCCAGGACCACTAGCCAGCAATAGCCAGCGATCATGTGGCAACTTCAATTGCAGCGTATTGTTGACACTCGCCTGCTGCAAATTGACGGAAGCGCTTGTATAACTGCTTCCCATGCCCTGGTCCAGACGCCATTGCACTTCGATGTCTTGGGCACCCGGCATAACCGGCAACACCAGTTGCCTGCCATTTGCACGTAATGGCCTGACCTGGTGATTGATGCTGACACGCTGCAGGACAGCACCTTCGGGCAGGGTCAGGGTATAGTCACCACCACGGCTGCTACGCAAATGCAAGCTTAATTGATAGTCGGTTGCCCTGCTGCCAGGGCTGACCAGCAGCCTGCTTTGATCTATGGTCAGGGTTTGACCAGCAATGGCTTGCGGGCGCTCGACATTCAGGGCAAGCGTTTCGCCCGGCCAGGGTCGGAACACCAGTTCGCCATCGTTTTCACCGCTATTGGCATCGCTGGCCAGTGGTGGCAAACCTGTCGCACTCAAATGCCAGATACCTGAGGCTGCGACTATCCATGTCTCAGCCCAATTGCTTTGCTTGCCAATACTGAGTTTGATCTGCGCAGACTGCGGTAGATTCGAACGCCACTCGATGCTATCTGTCTGAGGCCCCAGGTTAACGGCCACCATGCCATCCTTGATAGTCAAACCAGCTGTGGTCACTGCCTCGCCGGGCAACAAGGGGATTTGTGCCAGAGCAGGCTGGCCCATAGGGGTGTTGCGCGACACGGTGGTTTCCACCTGCCATTCCTTGTCCAATATCAAGCGTCGGGTGACATGCAAAAAACTGGGTAAGGCTGAGGTTTCTGTCTTATTGCTGGCCTTGATACGACGATTGAATTGCAAGGTATCGGCAACACCTGCGTCGTCAGACAAACCTGCAACATCCCAGGCATCAGCCAGGATGTCAACACGCCTTGGTTTTTGCGGCAACGGCAACTGCAAGGTATCACTTAGCATTAACTCGCCGGTCAGTTCCAGTCTGTGACGCCCTGCTGGTGCCAACAACCAGATTGTTCCGTCACCTGTACGACGCACATAGGCAGGTTTGCCATCCAGACGCACATCACTTGGCAGCCAGTGCTTGATGCCACCTGGCAAAGGAATGCTCGTCTCGATGACAGCATCGATATCCAGACCCAACCTGACATTGTTGCCATTGATTTGTACCAGCATGCGCGAGATTTCTGCGCAGTCTGGCAGACACTCGGCAGGCCGCATGAGTTTCTCTTTGAGTTCTTCCAGTTGTTCTTTACTGGGCATTTGTGCCTGCACAGGTTCACTGTGCAGGCTCGCCAGGGCAGCCAGGCTGCTGATAAGCACGATGGACACTGTTTTGCCCAAACCACGCCAGCGCCACCCGCTGGTAGCAGTTGCATTGGCACTGCCTGGTCCGCGTCCGCGACCTTTCCAGAGATCACTTACACAAACCAACAAGACCCCCAACAAAATCAGGCGCAGCACCACCAGTATTTTATTCGCCCAAGGCGGCAACAGCCACAGATCCAGTTGCTGATCCTGTTTGACCGGGCCATCAAAGATCAGACGGTGCGAACGCCAGTTCCAGGTCGGCAAACCTGGCCCGGTCTGCACTTTGGCATCTGGGTCCATAGCCTGGTAATTGGTGGCCCTCGACCCAGTCGCCGACTTGGCTCTGGCCATGCTGTATGAATTCATGGCATTGGCTTTGGCAAGTTTGCTTGCATCTCTTTGAATGGGCATACTTTCTTCATTCATCACAGGAGGGGGCGGCGGCGCTTCCGCACCGCCCTGCACTTGCGCATTAACCTCGGCAGGCACGGCAACTGATGCAGCGGGCGCAGGTGCTTCATCAACTTGAGCACGCTGAAATCCATAGTCAGCGTTACCATCCGTTTCCAGCACGGGATACAAAGCCGATCGCACTTGCTGGGTTGCAAATGCCAGGCTCAACAATACCAGCACCAGCAGGCTGGCTTGCTGCAGTCGTTTGATCCAGATTTGAAAGCGTCCAGACGGCAAGACCCGAACAATAGCCGTTAGCGCCAACAAGACTATCCATGAGTAGCGTGGAGCATCCATCTCCTGATAGGACAACACTAGAGCAAACAAGGCAAGCACGCCCCATTGCTTGCCCCACAGTTTTCCGGCAGCCAGCGCAATCACCAGCACAACGAAAAAATCAAGCAAGTTCCAGCGTGACAACCAGGCCCCTTCTGCCTTGTCGACCCCTCCCGCATGCAATAGACGCCAGCCAGCAGGCAATATCAATTCTATGCCTAACTTATCAAAATCTTGCTGCCAGGTCACCGCAGATAACTTGCGTGTGGCATTGCCAACCACGCTGTCTGCACTTACTGTGATGTTGCCACGCTTGATTTCTATGCCCGCCAGTTTGTCATTACCACGGGTAATCAACTGATCTTGTCCGGACAGGCTGACTCGCCCGAGTTGGGCTATATCACCCATGATGAGACGGCTGGAACGGCTAATGTCGCCCTTGATCTGATCACTCATGGTCAGGGTGGAACCATCAAAGCTCAGCCATAAACGACGTTGCATGGATAGTTTGTCGGGTGCCGGATCGCTGTCACCTCGACGTATCTCTTTGATTCCAAATGTACTGCCAGCATGCATGAGATAAGCAGGCAGGTTGCGCCATTCTTGTGGCAATGTCGTTTGCTGGGGATCTACTGTGGATGGTCCTTCTATCGCAGCAGTACGTATCATGGGTGTTGCTTCATAGGACCAGACTTCTTCTTCCGCCATCAATCCATTCCCCTCAGGCAGAGCAAGATTTTTAACAGCGCCCGGATGGCGTGCCAGCAGGCGTATATCCCATTTGCCGGCCCTTACCTGTACCTTCATGCTGCCGTCAGGCTGCAATGCAGCTGGCAGGGCCGATTGCAGTTCCGAGGGGATCAGGTCTGGCAAGAGCGCGCGGCTCAGACTGACTTCACGCCCCTTGCCAGATACTTCAAGGCGGAGATATGTTTCTACGATGATGGGTACGCCATCGGTGATTTTGCGAAAAGTCCTTAACTGAATTTGCTCACCAGCGTCAGCTTCTGCCTTGCGCTGCAACCACAGTTGATTGTTTTCATCACGCACCGGGAAGCTCACTGGCTTGCCATTCAATTCCAGTTTAAGCAAGGCCGCACTGTCAGGCAAAGGCAAGAATTCTGGTACGGCAGACCAGAAAAAGCGTCCAGCCAATTTATGCGTACCGCGTGTCAGTTTAATGATGGGTAGCTCTTCACGCGCGATGACTGGCTGCGGTTTCCCATCCACACTAACATCCTGAGGCCAATGCAGCCCATTTCCAGGGAGGTAAACCCAGGTGTCGCGCGAGATTTCCACTTCCTGAGTAAAGCTCGCCCCATGGGCATGGGCCTTGATTTCAAGAAGGCCAGGCCATACGCATTGTTTGTCATTTGCCTGACCTAGTTGCGGGCAGCCTGCATTCTCAACCCCATCCAGCGCCCATGGCACCCAGGTCTTCAAGGGATCAGGCACTGCACTCACAGGGAACTCAGCAGCACTGCTCGCAATACTGCTGCAGGCGAGGAGCAGAAAGCACATCCATTTTTTCAGCATATTATTTCCCAGGCGTTTGCATAAAGTAAAAGTAATTATAGTGGTATATTTTACAATCACCACAAGGTATACAATTTATTAGAACTCATTTCATAAATAGGATGAGTGCGAACAAGACGATTTGGGATGCAGTGCAAGACGTGACGCGCAGCTAAGGCGTCCGCCTTTGCAAGCGGCACAACGCTGCAATGCGCCCAAATCG